>Ga0308165_1000085_pt1 | contig 245475 bp, 180 predicted proteins | sample PhyWR2_FD_201032 | JGI IMG/M metagenome (GOLD analysis project Ga0308165, IMG submission 201032) | Phyllosphere microbial communities from UC Gill Tract Community Farm, Albany, California, United States - DLSLW.R2 | ecosystem: Host-associated > Plants > Phyllosphere > Unclassified | place... | reverse complement strand
GGAACCATACTCGAAAACAGGCAATAAGCACTATGCAAAGACCGGCCAAACTGCATAAAGGCTACTAAAGTTACAAAATGTCATCTCAAATCCTTTGTTTTTCTAAAACTGAACTCTCGAAATGACGGATAACTCTAGCGCTGACTAATGAACCAATGGCTATTGAACGAATGAACTCTTAAAACTCAAAAAAACTAAACGATGAATTACCGTACTTCCGTGTTTCCTGATAACCAGGCTGGTTATTCAACCGCATGTTGCTCTGGTGTTCTACAACCAGTAAACCTCCTGGTTTAAGTAGCTGTTGTTCCTGCACTAAAACAGGCAGTTGCGGAATATTGGGTAAATGGTATGGTGGATCTGCAAAAATAAGGTCGTAAGCACCGGTTAGCTGTTTCAATAATTTAAAAACATCGCCTTTGCGTACTTCTACCTGATCAAATTCATACTTCTTTGCGGTATTTTTAACCCAGTTTACGCAACCATAATCCAAATCCACAGCCAAAATGCTTTCGGCATCGCGTGATGCAAACTCGAAAGTTAAATTGCCCGTGCCGCAAAACAAATCTAAAACAGCACAGTTTTCGAAATCGTAGCGGTTGTTAAGGATATTGAAAAGGGCTTCTTTAGCCATATCAGTTGTTGGGCGTACCGGTAAGTTTGCAGGGGGCTGCAAGCGTATTCCCTTTAATTTGCCACCAATTATTCGCATAAATCTAAAGCAAGCAAACCACTGAAATAATGCTTAGGCATATCAGCTAAAAGTTCGCTGTTTTGTTTTCCCGCAGGAAGAAAGAAATAAAGTTGATTGAAATATTTTAACAGGCAGTTGTAATGCTCGTCGTCTTCGTTAATAATGCCCTGAATGTAAACCGGAATGCTATCGTTTAAACGCAATTGCTCAATAATCAGCAACAGGAAATAGTTAAACTCTTCTGCATTTTCGGATTGGTAATGATTTTGAAAAACAACCTTTTTGTTTCTGGTGTACAGTACATTGAAAGAGATCGCGGTAAAATCGATCAGCAGCGATTCATCGGCCAGGAGGTTAAATAAGGCAACCAATGGCTCCGACTGTGGAAAAAGGTTCGCGTTTTCAGGCAAATGTGCCTTTACCTCGTCATTTAAGCAGAAAACGGTATTAAAACCTAAAGCAGGATTGTGTTTGGTGTAAATTTTCGCATCCGTGCCCAGGTAATTGGAGTAAACAGCCAGGTTTTCGCCATCAAACCATTCATCCGGAATGAAGATGAAATTAGCGGTATGCACGGCGGCTTTAATTTCGGCATAATTGAGCGAGAGGTACTGATCGGTTTCAAAAGCAGTTTTTAAATCCTTTTGAACATCTTCACAGCCTTGTTTGTCGAAAATTAACTTAATCTCATCCGCCTCTTTATTTACTACTGCATAAGAAAAGCTATCATTCGTTATTTTTAATAATAAATGGCAGTTTGCAGATGCATCAGCTTTAAAATTCGGGTCGACTAATAAAAGGCTGTTGTTACTCATTGAAACAAAAATAGGTTTTTTTAAGGATTAACAGCAATTGAATTATACAAAAGAATTAAACCACAGATAAAGTGGATGAACACAGATCGTTTTTTTTAGACCAAGTTGTTATTCCGACCAAAAATCTGTGTTGATCTGTGAAAATCTGTGGTTAAAACTGAGCTAAATCTTTTTACCTAAATCAAACCTTTCAGCTATTCAAAAATCAAAATATTCGGCTTAAATTCGGAACATGAGTTACAAGCCTACCTACAAAGCAGCAAACACGATTGCCGCCACTATTGAGCAACATTTTATTAAACTGCACAAAAATGCAATTGCACAGGGTGAGGTAGATTTGGCTACGCAGCCCAACAGTAAAATTATTGAAGCGATTATAGATGTGGCTTTCTGGAGCAGTTTGCGCAAGGAAGAAGGGCACTCGCCGCGTATTTCTATTGCCTTTTTGCCACCCGATCAGGCTTCTAAACCACTGCGTTTTGCTAAAAAGCTGGCTTTAAATGCCAATACCTTAACCAAAATTGCACCGGGTATCGAACGATCTGGAATCCATTTGGGAGTTTGGGAAGAGGATGGCGAATTGTATATCTGGGGAACAACACTTAATATCCCCAATTTTTGCTTTGTGGTTGATGTTTCGGAACCCGGCCTGATTGTGATTAAACACCGCAGAATTTATGGCATAGGCAAATTTACCAACGTAGCGGTGCTGAAAGGTGAGCAAATCAGAATTGTGGATGATACGAGCTGTACCAACCGCGATTGTCCGCCAATTTTAAAAGCTTTACTCGATTTAACTGTTCTGGCCAGCTGGAACGATCCGATTAATATCCTCATTCAGTTTGCCGTTTCCATGCGTGCGCATGGTCGTGGCGGAGCCTTACTTATTGTGCCCAAAGGTGATACCAAATGGGAAGATTCGATAATTCACCCTATTCAATACCTGGTTGAGCCACCGTTTTGCGGCTTGTCTAATCTGGCTAAGCAAAGCGGGAACCAGAGCGAGATTTTCTCGCAAGGCGCTGTTCGCCGCGAGGTTGATCATTTAGCTGGTTTGACCGCCGTTGATGGTGCAACCATTATTAACGAAGAATTTGGCCTGATTGCCTTTGGTGCTAAAATTGGTCGCGCAAAAGGTAAACCTACTGTAGATCAGATTGCTTTTTCTGAACCGATTTTAGGTGGCGAAGATAAAATTCTATTTCCCGGTCAGTTAGGGGGGACAAGGCATTTCTCTGTCGCTCAGTTTGTAAACGATCAGCCCGATGCCATTGGTCTGGTTGCCTCGCAGGATGGTCACTTTACCATTTTCAGCCACAGCAAAAAACAAAATATGGTAATGGCACACCGCATAGAAACCTTACTTTTGTAGTTAGCACTGGCATAGTGCCTGGAGCATAGTGATTGTATGTGGCGAGAGAGGCAGTATACTACTTGCTACTTAGTCTGATCTTGCTCTTTTTAGGAAAAAAAATGATGTCACCTGTGCTAAGAACAGGTTCATTTGCCCTGCCAAACAATTAACCAGTTCCAGCAATTTAAACAGTTAACCACTGCTAAAACATGATTACCGATAAAAGTCAACTGATTGCCCAGGCTTACGCGCACCCGCCCACCAAAGAGCAGATGCTTTTTTGTGAAAGGATGTCGAAGTTTTTGCAGGATGATAACGAGGAGCGGTGTTTCGTTTTAAAGGGTTATGCAGGTACAGGTAAAACCACTTCAGTGGCGGCTTTGGTAAAGGTTTTGACTAAATTTGGCCTCAAGAGCGAGTTGCTGGCCCCAACAGGTAGGGCGGCAAAAGTAATGAGCCAGTATGCCAACCGCAAAGCCCTAACCATACACAAACGGATTTACCGTAAGCGCTCGGCCGCTTCGCCCGAAATGCAGTTTCAGCTGGCGCCCAACCTGGCCGATAATACGGTTTTTATTATTGACGAGGCCTCGATGATTGCCGACGAATTTAATGAAACAGGCTCTTCGATACTGCGCGATTTGCTGGAATTTGTGTACAACGATAAAAACTGTTTCTTGCTTTTTGTTGGCGATACCGCACAGCTACCGCCAGTAGGTAGTTTGGATAGCCCCGCTTTAAACGAACAATATTTAAAAGATCATTTTTATCTTTCCGTTACTTCGGTAGAGTTAAAGGAAGTGGTGCGGCAGGAAAAAAAATCGGGTATTTTGGCTAATGCTACCATGCTACGGAACCAAATTGCTAAAAATCCTGAAAAGCCTTTACCCAAATTCCTGACTAAAAATTACCAGGACATTTACAATATGCCTGGTGCGCGTTTGGTAGAGGGGCTTGAATATGCTTACCGCAAATTCGGGATCGAAAATACGCTCGTGGTTTGCCGTTCAAACAAAACCGCCAATGTGTATAACCAGCAAATCAGGGCACGTTTGCTTTACCGCGAAGAGGAGCTAACGGGTGGCGACCAGGTTATGGTGGTTCGCAATAATTATTTCTGGCTGCCCGATAATGATGAAACCGCTTTTATTGCCAACGGCGATATGGCTAAAGTAATCCGTGTAAGGGGGGAAGAAGAGCGCTATGGTTTCCGTTTTGCCGATGCCACGCTGGAGTTTATGGATTTTCCGGCTGCCGGACAGATTAGTTGCAAGGTAATGCTTGATACGCTGAATTTAGAATCGGCCAATTTACCTTACGAGCAAAATAAAAAGCTTTTCGATGGTTTAAATGAAGATTACGAGCATATTGCCAATAAGCGCCAACGGATGCTGGCCATTAAAGCCGACCCGTTTTATAATGCTTTGCAGATTAAATTTGCCTATGCGGTAACCTGCCACAAGGCCCAGGGCGGGCAATGGGAGGCTGTTTTTGCCGATCAGGGTTATTTGACAGAAGAGATGATCGATCTCGATTTTCTCCGCTGGTTGTACACCGCTGTAACCCGAGCAAAAAAAGAGCTATATTTAGTCAATTTTGCGCCACAGCTTTTTGCAAAGACGGCCCAGGAAGATTACTATTAATATGATTACTCAAATTGAAAATAACCACTAAGTCGCAAAGTCACATTATTACATGTTGATAATACGATGGGTTTTGAAACCTAATTTTTTGTGTCTTCGTGACTTTGTGGTTCAAATTAACTAACTAAATATGAAATTTGCTTTTAGCCTCAAAAATAAAGTAAAAATTGCCTTTTTGCTTTTCTGCATCATGTGTTGTACGTTGCTGATCCGTTTTCTGGAAGATAAAAGCGTGAAAAAAATTAACGAATCGTTTATTTCGATGTACAACGACAGATTGGTGCCTGCAACCGATCTGTATTTTATTGCCGAAAACCTGTATCATAAAAATGCGGTGCTGCAGGATGCTTTTATTACGGATAATGTGCTGCCTGCTGCGGTAAGTATCTCTAAAATTAACCAGCATAACCGCAAAATCGATTCGGCAATTCATAAATATGGATTAACTCTATTAGTAAAGCAAGAGAAAAGCTTCCTGAATGATTTAAAGAATGCGCTAGCCATTCAAAAAGCACTCGAAAATAAAGCACTAAACTTAAGCATTGCTGAGGGGAAAAAAGTTTACGAATCGGTAGGTCGCAATGCGGCTAACCAAACTTTCGATAAGCTTTCGGCTTTGATTAAAATCCAGTCGAAGGTAGGTGATGAATTGATTAAAGATTCGAAAATTTTTGTTTCAGGAACTAAGGTTTATTCTACCATGCAAGTTATCCTGGCTATTGCGATCGGTATTATGATTGTCGCCATTATTTCAGCATCAAATGCGGTTAAAATCCATAATGAGAAGTTTAATTTGAATTAATTTCTTTTTTTACCACTAAGACACGAAGTCACAAAGTTTGTTTTTTTTGCTACGCCTGCCCAGCCGTTCATGCGGGGAAACACAGATCAATTTAAATCTGTGTTAATCCTTTTTATCTGTGGTTGAATATTGCCCGCCTGCCCAGTCGTTCAGGCGGGGATACACGGAAGGCACAGAAAATTAATCCGTGTTAAATCTATGCATCTGTGGCTAAAATAATTTAGCTGTTACTCCGCGTCATCATCGGTTAACAACCTGATCGAGTCATCAGAAAGCATAATTAAACGTTCTTTGTATAAAGAACCAATGGTTTTCTTAAAAGCACTTTTGCTAATCTGGAAACGGTGATAAATCTCTTCAGGAGAGCTTTTATCGCCCAGTTCGATTATGCCGCCACTCTTTTTAAGCGCAGCTAAAATCATTTCTTTCGAATCTAAAATGTGGCCGTAACCACTTGGCTGTAAAGTAAGGTCGATTTTACCTTCCACGCGGATTTTTTTGATCCATCCTTTACGCATCTCGCCAATCTGGATGTTATCAAAAACCTCGTTGTGGTACAATAAACCAATATAAGTATTGTTAATAATGGCGTTGAAACCCAGATCGGTTTCTTCGGTAATCAATAAACTTACCTCATCGCCTTCTTCAAAATCGAAGTTTTCTTCTTCTACAAAATCGTAAAGTTTAGATGAAGCCAGTAAACGGTCGTTACTTTCATCCAGATATACATAAACTACATATTTATAACCCTTTTGCATTGGTCTTTTTTGCTCACGGTCTGGTACATAAACGTCTTTATCGATGCCTAAATCCATAAATACGCCATCCTCGTCTGATACGACCTTTAAAAAAGCAAAATCGCCAACTTGTGCGTAGGCTTTTTGCGTGGTGCCTGTTAAGCGGCCATCTTTTTGTACAAATACGAAAACAGAGACATTATCGCCAATTTCGAGCCCTTTTGGTACGTGTACGTAGGGCAGGATAACCAGTTTATCACCGTCGGTTAAATTTAAACCAGCTTCGGTTTTACTTAATACTCTTAATTCGTTGTATTTTCCTATTTCAATCATTTTTTGTGGGTTTAACCATTTTCTTCAATGGCTTTTGCCCTGCAAAGGTAACAATCTTTAAAGGCTATGCCCGATTTAAATTTTTTATATATTTTAGCGGCTTATCTAAATAGAATCTACATATGAATAAGCAGATCCCTACATTTTTTCTAAGCGACGAGTATTTTATTGATGAAAAGGTAAACTTTTTAAAGTTTGCAAATGAGTACAAGGTTTACAACGATCAGGGTGCACAAATCGGTATTATTAAACAACGCATTAGCGGCTGGCAAAAAGCCCTCACTTTATTGGTTGATAAACGGATGATGCCTTTTAAACTGGAAATTACAGACGTAAACGACCAGTTACAGGCTACCATAAGCAGAGGCTGGACTTTCTGGATGTCGAAAATTACCGTTACCGACCCCATGGGTGTTGAAGTAGGCATTATTAAACAAAAGTTTAAGTTTTTCAAACCTACGTTTACCATTTCTAACCCGGTTTCGGGCGATGAGATTGCCAAAATAACCGGCGATTGGAAGGCCTGGAATTTCAGTATTACCAACAATGCAGGTGCAGAATTGGGTAAAATTAACAAAAAATGGGCTGGAGCTTTAAAGGAAGTATTTACCACGGCCGATAAGTATAACGTTTCTATCGATCCAAGCTACGCCGAAAGCGATCAGAAAGTGGCCATTGTAGCTACTGCCATTACCATTGATATGGTTTTGAAGGAAAGCAAGTAGTGGGTTAATTGTTTAAATTGTTAAACTGTTTAATTGTTGGGAAACTAATAATTAAAATGAGTGAATGATGGAATTTTGAATGATGAATACCTACGAGGCGATTTGATCATTCTATCATTCCTTCCTTCGCTCATTTAATCATTTTTCTTACAAACGATATCAAATAATTGGGTTAAATTTGAGGTTGACAATTTAAGGTCACTCGTTGAATGGAAAAACCCAAACCAGCCAAAAAGCCCAGTATTTTCAGTTTACTAGGAAATTACCGTGGCCTGATTTTATTGCTGATCCTGTTTGCATTGCTCAGTAATGGTATTAACTTGCTCTTACCCAAAATCATTGCACACGGAATCGATTCTTACACCAACAAAACATTTCACCTCCAATCTATCCTGTTTCAATTTGCCGGGGCCATTGTGTTGGTTTTTATCTTTACTTATTTACAAAGTATTGTACAGACCTATGCATCAGAGCGGGTTGCACGCGATTTAAGGACCAAACTTTCAGATCAAATTTCGAGGCAAAGTCATGCGTATATTATCCAGGCTAATCCTTCAAAACTATTAACTAACCTTACCGCCGATGCCGATTCGATTAAAATGTTTGTTTCGCAGGCCATTGTTTCCATCTGTTCTTCCATATTTTTAATTGTTGGCGCCAGTATCCTGCTTTTAAGCATCAACTGGAAACTGGCACTCTGTGTTATTGCTATTGTGCCGATTATTGGTGGAGCTTTTTTTTTCGTTTTGAGTAAAGTACGGGTGCTTTTTAAAAAAAGCAGGGAAGTAATCGACTGGTTAAACAAGGTAATTAGTGAGAGTATTTTAGGCTCGGCTTTAATCCGGGTAATTAACTCGCAACAGCTCGAATACAATAAGTTTTTAGATACGAACGCTAAAGCAAGGGATTTAGGGCTTTCCATTCTGCGCCTTTTTGCCGGTCTCATCCCCATTATCATATTCGTCTCCAATTTATCGGGCTTATGCATTTTGGTTTTGGGTGGTCACTTTGTAATCACCGGTTCAATGAGCCTGGGCGAGTTTGCTGCCTTTAGCAGTTACCTGTCGCTCATAATTTTTCCTATTCTGGTTATCGGCTTCATGAGCAATGTTATTGCGCAGGCTTCAGCATCATATCAGCGTATTGAAAGTGTGTTAAATGCAGCCGAAATTAACCACCCGGGTACAATAACCACCCAATTAGCCGGAGCGGTAGAAGGCAAAAATATTACACTAAACTTTGGGCAAAAACCCATTTTAAAAGCAGTTTCTTTCGCTGCCAATGCAGGTTCAAAAACTGCCATTATTGGCCCTACAGCAGCCGGAAAAACACAGTTATTGTATATTTTAACAGGTTTAATTGAACCCGAAAGCGGCGAAGTGCTGTTTGATGGACATGAAATTAATAATTATAACCAGGAAGAATTTCATAAGCAGGTTGGTTTTGTTTTTCAGGATAGCATTATGTTTAACATGAGTATTCGCGAAAATATTGCCTTTAGCGATACCGTTACGGATGAATTTTTGGCTAAAGCCATTGCCACTGCCGAGCTTAAAGATTTTGTAGAAGCCTTGCCCGATCAGTTAAACACCATTATTTCTGAACGAGGCAACAGCCTTTCGGGCGGACAAAAACAACGCATTATGCTGGCGCGGGCACTCGCACTTAACCCCAGGGTGTTGCTGCTCGATGATTTTACTGCACGGGTAGATAACAATACCGAGAAAAGGATTTTAGCCAACATCCAGCAAAATTACCCCGGTTTAACCCTTATTTCTGTTACTCAAAAAATAGCTTCTGTTGAACATTATGATAAAGTAATCTTGCTGATGCAAGGCGAAATTATTGCAGAAGGAACCCATCAGGAATTGCTGAAAAGCAGTCCTGAGTACGTTCAGATTTACAATTCACAACAGAGCACCAGTAACTATGAACTACAATCTTAACCAGCTTAGCGAAAAGCGCGAGAAGCAATCGACTTTTAAATCGCTCAATAGCCTGCTTAAACTAATCTCGGCAGAGCGTAAAAACCTTTGGCTGGCGCTTGTTATCATTTTAATTAACTCCGGGCTACTGCTGCTGGGGCCTTTGCTGGTAGGCCATACCGTTGATGCTTATATTCGCACCAAACAGTTTCATGGCGTACTCGTTTTTGGCGGCATCTTGCTAGGCATGTACATGGTTGCAATGGTTACAGGCTATACGCAAACCAAACTGATGGGAGGGATCGGTCAGCGAATGTTATACACCTTGCGCAATGCCATTTTTAACAAGCTACAAGAGTTTCCGGTTTCATTTTTTAATGAGAACAAGGCTGGCGACCTGATTTCGCGGGTAAACAACGATACTGATAAGGTAAACCAGTTTTTTTCGCAGTCGCTGATGCAGTTTATCAGCAGTATTGCAACCATGATTGGTGCAGGTATTTTCCTGCTTTCTATCAATATCGAACTGGGCGCTGCCACGCTGGCACCTGCTGTAGGGATTGTGCTTTTCACCATCACCCTATCACCCTGGGTTAAAAGGAAAAACGCTGTGAACTTAAAAAGTGTAGGTGGTATGAGTGCCGAAATTCAGGAAAGCCTGAACAACTTTAAGGTCATAATTGCCTTTAACCGGCGCGATTATTTCAGGAAACGTTTTGATGAAGCCAATAAACAAAACTATAAAACTGCTATTGCTGCAGGTTTGGCCAATAATATTTTTGTACCGGTGTACGGATTGTTATCAAGCACAGCACAGCTGATTACACTGTTGTTTGGTATTTATTTAATTTCAGTAGGCAGCTTTACGCTGGGGCTATTGGTGAGTTACATTGCTTACACCACCAATTTTTATAATCCATTAAGGCAACTGGCAGCCCTTTGGACAAGTTTCCAGGTAGCAATGGCCAGCTGGGACCGTATTTCGCAGATTTTAACGCTGGAAAGTGACTTAAAACAGATCGAAGATAAAGATGCTGTCGCATCAGATGCTTTGCTTGAGTTTAAAAACGTACATTTCTCTTACGATGAATCGAAAGAGATTTTGCACAACATTAATCTCAAATTTGAGAAAGGCAAAACTTATGCGCTAATTGGGCCAACTGGCGGTGGTAAAACCACTACAGCTTCCTTAATTTCGCGTTTGTACGATGCCACTAAAGGTACTGTGTTGTTAAATGGTAAAGATATCCGTTCATTTTCGGCAGCAGAACGCACACAAAAAATAGGCTTTATTTTACAGGAACCTTTCCTATTTACCGGAACGGTGAAAGACAATATCCTGTATGGCAATAGTCAATACCAGCATGTTAGCGATGAAGAGCTGGAGAAAATAATTGAAGACGCCAATCTAAATGCGCTCCTGGCCATTTTTGACGAAGGATTAAATACCCCAATCAATTCTTTAGCAGATAGCATTAGTTTAGGTCAAAAGCAATTAATTGCGTTTATGCGCGCTGTGCTGCGTAATCCCGAATTGTTGATTTTGGATGAAGCTACAGCTAATATCGATACCATTACCGAACAACTTTTGGGCAACATTTTAAACAAGCTATCGAAAGAAACCACTTTGGTAATTATTGCACACCGTTTAAATACCATCGAAAATGCGGATGAGATTTATTTTGTGAACGAAGGAGAAGTGCAAAAAGCCGGAACATTGAACGATGCTTTGAACATGTTGCTGAAAGGAAAAAGAGTAAGTTAATATTTCACAGACCTTACAGGTTTTAAAAACCTGTAAGGTCTTTTGTTAGTTGGGATCGCAAATCTCGACTTCATGTGATGTAGATTTTTAATCTATTAAAGGATTGAAAATCCTTAGTTCGTGCAGACGGGATTATAAATCCCGACTAGCAAATCAGCAAGGCTAATGATGCACTAAACATGTTGCTGAAAGGAAAAAGGGTAAGTTAATATTCGTTAGTCGAGATTTGTAATCTCGACTACATATGCTGTAGATTTTTAATCTACAAGGGATAGAAAATCCTTAGTTCGTGCAGACGGGATTATAAATCCCGACTAGCAAATCAGCAAGGATAATGATGCACTAAACATGTTACTCAAAGAAAAGAGGGTAAGTTAATATTTTTATAGACCTTACAGGTTTAATTCGAAACAAATAAACCTCGCAGGTTTTTAAAACCTGCGAGGTGTCTAATCAAATCATCATTAATGAAAAGATATTTTTTCGCGCTGGCATTTTCGGCCATTAGTATTGCAGCAGTTGCGCAAAATCCTAAACAAAACATTTTTATTCAGGATAGCTTGAAGCTGGTTTCTTCGCAGTTTAAATTTACGGAAGGGGCTTCGGTAGATAAGCAGGGGAACGTTTTTTTTACCGATCAGCCGAACGATAAAATCTGGAAATACGGAACGGATGGTAAACTGACGGTGTACATGGACAAATCGGGGAGGGCTAATGGTACTTATTTTGATAAAAAAGGCAACCTGATTGTTTGTGCCGATGAACACAATGAAATCTGGTCGATAGATAAAAATAAAAAGGTTACGGTGCTTTTCAGCGATTTCGAGGGTAAGAAGGTAAACGGCCCTAACGATATCTGGCTGGATGCGAAAGGTGGCATTTACTTTACTGATCCCTATTATCAACGGGATTACTGGGCGCGGAAATCGCCTGAAATTGAGCCACAAAGAGTTTATTATCTGCCGAAGGGTAAGAAAATAGCAGTTGTGGTGGCCGATAATGTATTAAAACCCAACGGAATTGTGGGGACGCCGGATGGAAAGTTTTTATACGTGGCCGATATGAAAGCCAACAAAACTTATCGTTACAATATTGAGCCTGATGCTTCTTTAAGTAATCAAACCCTGTTTCTAAACCAGCACTCTGATGGGATGACCCTTGATGCGGATGGCAATCTGTATGTAACCGGAAAAGGTGTAAATATCTACAAACCAACAGGCGAATTAATTGGCCACATTGATATACCAGAAGAATGGTGCGGAAACATTTGTTTTGGTGGAAAGCAAAAAAAAATTCTTTTTATTACCGCTTCAAAATCACTTTATACCATCAAGGTAAATGCAAGAGGCGTAGAGTAGTGTTTTAAGTACTTGTTTATGTGTATGATATCGTGTAAACAGGAGTATAAATTAATAGTGAATTTTTTTCTGTTCAGTTTATTCAGACGCTAAAAATATTAAACACATTATTTAGTTTTGGGTTCCTACTTATAGGGATAGACGACTATGAAAAAGCCCTCTCAGGATTGAAGGGCTTTTTTACTTTCCTCGCCTCCTAACGAAAAAACTTCCCTCTATTGTAAAAATAAGACTACCGCACAATTTCTATTGCATTATTTGGTTTAATGATAAAGGTTTTGATGCAAAACTGAATGTATAGGTGCTGTTACAATTCATCACCATTCGGATAATTTTTTAAATTAGCATATATTAAAAAAACCTGAAAAGCTTATGGAAAAACTTAAAGAAGAAACCAAAATCAAAGCTTTCTTAAGCAGGATAAAAACAGAGTGGCCTGGAATTGTAGAGCGCTTTGAATTTAAAACCAAAAGTGTAATCTATGTTCATTTAAAAGAAGGGGTATCCAGTATGGATTTTTTGGGTAAACTTTCGCGACAGGTTGAACGTTTTGTTGATTTTACCATGCCCATTATCCTTTACCACATAGAAAGTGATGGCATGAACTTAAGATCACATCCAATTAATTGGTATTCATCTATTGCACAAAGAAAGGCCTGATAATCTCGTTTTGGGATGAGGCAAGGCTGATTTTATAGTCGAAGGTGTAAAGATAAACTTTACAGTTGTGAAACTTTTTGCGCATTATTATCAATTTTATTCGCTTGTAATTTTGGTTTTTGGGTTTTAATCCTATTTTTGGGTCTTTAAATTTAAAAACATCCAGTATAATGAAAAACGGAACAGTAAAATTTTTTAACTCAGAAAAAGGCTTTGGTTTTATCAAAGAAGAAAACGGAACTGAGATTTTTGTGCATGCATCAGGCCTGATTGACGAAATCAGAGAAAATGATACAGTTGAATACGAAGTTCAAGAAGGCAAAAAAGGCCTTAATGCAGTGAAAGTAAGAGTTGTATAATTCTTCCCCTAAAAAGATTTTGAGCAGGATTTAGTCCTGCTTTTTTTTGCCCTATTTTTTGATTTTACCAATACAAACCTACTTCACAGCATAGTTAATTTGTTCAGAAAATGAATGGAATCCGTTGAAAAAATTTCATGCTCATTTCTAACGAATTAACTTTCTTAACACTTTAGCAGGGCTTTCTTATAGTTGTTTTCTGGATTGGATTTTTATTTTTGTTAAGTCGATACAGTCGGCCGGAACCAGAAAAACCACATACTTTTTGCAACTTTCTATTTTTTCAGCACCTACGCCCACCACAAACAATAAACGTATGGATGAAGGCACTTTTATGGCAGCAGCACAATTTGTGATGGCACTTAATTTTGCGACTGAATTTGAGCTGCTAAGCCTTTCGGCTATGAATGTGCAGGCGAACACTAAAAAAGGCGGACTTGTATTTGTGAGGAATGGCAAGCTGAAAATGTATCCCGAAATTTACGATCACCTTTCGCTGATTTCAATTTCTTCTATTTGTGCTTCTAGTGTTTATGCCCACGGCCCCGATAAAATTTCGACAGAAATTATACACTTGCCTTATAGCGATGGTTTACTGGACGTTAAAGGAGCCGAAGAAGATTATATGTCGTTTAAGCGTTTATGTAGCCCAATTTGCAGGTTCTTCCTGCTTCACCCTAAAAAAGTACAATGGTCGGCTATATTGGCCGCATTCAGGTTCTTTTTAATGGATGGCATTTGGGAAGTGGTTGGTTTTGTAGCCCAGGCCATTCACCAGGCCGATGCTGATGTATGTTCATGTGTACAACTTTTAGATGAAATGCAAAAACAGGATTGGTACCCTGATTTTGGTGCAACCCTTCAAAATTTTCACCAATCCAGGTACCCTTTAAATAAGCTTAGCTTAACTGCAGAGCTTCCTGAAATGGCTTAAAACCAGATTATTTTAAATAATTTTCAAGCATTTCAACAATAGGACCTTCAATGGCTCTGTTGCCCATGTTATTTAGTTTTTGCTGAGAAGAATTGTGCTTTTCAATGTATGTAGCTTCGGTTTTGTTGAATTTTAAATAACCTTGCTCAAAATAGCGCTCCTCAATCTCCGAAGAAGAATCGAGCGAACGGAACCATAATTTGATCAATGAGCCTGTCATTTTATCAAAATAAAGCCAGTGATATGTAGCCTCCGCATCTGCATTTGGAGGTAAATCAAGACGTTGTATTTCTAGGATAACTGTTTCTGAATTTTGGAAGAAGTATAAAACCCTGTATTTAGCCGACATGTGGCAAAAATAAGACTTAATTTTTGATCAGGAAAGGGAATTATGTTGTTTAGATTGAATTAAGATTAAGACATTAATTGTATAAAAATACAGATGAGCTGGTAAACAGGAAGGTATTGGATAGGTTGTCATCCTGAGGGGTAATTTATTGTATAAAAATCAATAAGAGTGACAGCCATTCCGGGATCGTCATTTCGAGCGAAGTGCAACGTAGCCGAGAACCACGCAGTGCTCAGCGAAGCTAAATCTGTCCTGATAGATTTCTCCCTGCCCGATGCAGGCGGGCGTTGCGCTACCGGTGAAAAACCGGCCGGCTCCAGTCGAAATGACGATTTTCTACGGGGTCTGTCAACGGTAGCCTATCGAAGAACCACCTAAGTTGTGCTTGAGTTGTTTCGACAGGCCCAACATGACAAATTTAAAAAAGAGATTCTGATATAACTAAAAGCTAATTAATGTTTTTCGCCTTTTATTACTTTAAACAAGTGGAAAACATGCGGAAATAAAACATCCATGTTTTCTTCTACGCCATTTTTTGAACCCGGAAAGGTAAGGACAAGTGTTTGGCCAATAAAACCTGCTACACTGCGTGAAAGCATGGCATAAGGCATGCGCTCCTGGCCGTAGTGGCGGGCAGTTTCCATAATGCCGGCTATAGGGCGGTCAATTAAAGGCAAAATGGCGTCTGGGGTTACATCGCGAGGTGAGAGACCCGTACCGCCGGTAAAGATCAACAGCTGGTAGCCAGCATTGCTCAGTTCAATGGCTTTATCAGCAATGGCTTTAACTTCATCGGGTACGATTGCATACTTTTCAGTATCAATACCAAACTGCTCCAGGCGGGCTATAATGGCCTTACCCGAACTGTCTTGTACTTTGTTTTGGTAAACTGAATCAGAGCAAACCACTACAGCTGCTTTAATTTCAGGGAATCGTGCGTTTTTAAGATCTGTTTTGCCTCCTGATTTTTTAAGGAGTTTAATATTGACAATTTCTACACCCTTATCAATCGGTTTCAGCATATCGTACATGGTTAATGCGGCAACAGAGGCACCGTGCATGGCCTCTACCTCAACTCCGGTTTTATAAACGGTATGTACTTCAACAGTTATGATTACCTCGAGATTAATAATTTCGTAGGTGATAGCCGTATACTCAACCGGAAGCGGGTGGCAATCTGGAATAACATCGCTGGTTTTTTTTACGCCGAACAGTCCCGCCGCGCGTGCAAATTCAAATACATCGCCCTTGGGTATTTTACGCTGCTCAATGGCTTCGATGGTTTCTGGTTTCGATACCTTTACCGTAGCGGTGGCAATGGCAATCCTTAAGCTGTTCGATTTTTTTGTGATGTTAACCATGTTAAATATTTTCTTTCCACTGGTGGGTTTCGTCTTCAAATATTTCTTTCCCCCAAACGGGTAATTCGGCTTTTAAACGTTCTACCATTTCACTGCAGGCATCAATGGCCGGTTTGCGGTGGGCAGAAGAGGTAAACACAAACAAGCAGATTTCGCCTGCTTTTATGGTGCCCAAACTGTGGTAAACATGCATGCAGTTGAGTGGGTACTTTTCAAAAATAGCCTCCCTGATCTCCTGCATTTTTTCGAGTGCAAGGCGTTCGTAGGTGGTATATTCGATTGCAGCAACCTCTTTGCCGTCTATTTCATCTTTGCGCACCTGGCCCATAAAAATACTGTGGCCACCAATACCCGTTTTGCTACTATGTTTGGCAATGCTGTCGGCAATAAAGGCAGGTTCAATCTTTCCCTGTACAAAGATATTTTTGATCTTCTTTTCGCTCATGTTACGCTCTCATAAAATAATCCCTCCACTTCACAATGCCGCCTTTTAAGCTGTATATTTTCTTCGCGGTACCGAACTTTTCCTGCAATGCTTCGGCTGCGGCAACACTTCTAATCCCATGCTGGCAAATTAAAACCACATGTTTTTGCGAAAATCCTTTGGTTATAAAAGCTGCCAGCTCTGACATCGGTACCTGCGTAAAAACCTGTTTATCCAATACCGGCACTTCGTGTTTTTCGCGTACGTCGATCAGTATGACCGATTCCTGTTGCCTGAGTTCGTTAAGTGCTGCGGCATCTATCTCTTCGTATCCGTGGGGTGCTTCGCAAGTATCCTGGTATTCCATATTTAAAAATTCAGCAACAGTTTTAGGCATAATATAATTATTGGCCTGACTAATTTTGATGATGTACTGCTGGTGTGTAAGTAAGTTGTAGTTTAATATTTTGTTGCGCAGCGGCTCGCCGGTTCTGGTAATCAGTTTAATGGTTTCGGCTGCTGCCATGGTACCAATTATGCCAGGTAATACCCCAAGTACGCCATTTTCTGCACAATTTGGAATTTCGCCTTTGCCGGGCGATACCGGAAAAATATCGCGGTAGTTGGTACTTCCTGCTAAATTATCGGCGGAGTTAAATATGGCCAGCTGACCTTCAAAGCCCGAAACGGCTGCAAATATTAAGGGTTTGCTAAGCAAAGCACAGGCATCATTAATCAGGTATCGCGATTCAAAATTATCGGTACCATCCAAAATATAGTCGTAGCGGGATAAAATATGGAGGATATTGTCTTTTTGCAATCGGATGGGGTGGGTAACAATCCCAATCTGGGGATTCATTTCCTGTAATCTTTTCGCAGCTACCTCAGTTTTTAACTTCCCGATATCGGCAGTGGTAAATAAGATCTGGCGGTGCAGGTTAGATAATGAAACGGTATCATCATCTACAATCCCCAAATGGCCAATGCCGGCTGCAGCGAGGTACTGCAATGCCGGACAGCCCAGTCCGCCGGCACCAATAACCAGTACTTTTGCCTTTAAAAGCTGCTGTTGTGCCGCTTCGCCAAATCCTTTCAGAATAATCTGCCTGTTATATCGTTCTGCACTCATTTTTTATCCTCCTGAAAAAGGCGGCATGATGGCCAATGTATCGTTGTGGTTAATTGCGCTGTTTGCCTGAATCAGCTGGTTGTTTAGCGCAAATTTGTATTTAATATCTTTTAGCTCCGGAAACCGTATTTCTAAATGTGCTTTTAAGCTATCGGTATCGGCAATTTCTGCGATATCAATTTTTTGATTGCTGATAAATTCGGCAATCTTTCCAAAACTGATGATTTCAATTTCCATCCGGCTAATTTACCTGTAAGATGTCAATTTTACTCAATCCTTTTACAAATTGTCTGCCAGTGGCAAATTCACTGGCTTTCATCTTAAGCATGGGTAAATAGAAGTTTATAAGCTGCCAAAGCCAATACGCAGGCCAACACATTTTTTAATACGGTTTGCGGAAATTTTAAGGCCCCGAAATAAGCCCCGCAAATGCCACCAGCAAAGGCAATACCTACATAAGCCAGCATGTGACTGTTAAATTCAAATCCTTTAATTAACTGTCCGCCCAAACCCGAAACCGAGTTAACGAAGATAAAAGCTGCACTAATGGCTGCGGTTTGTTTCTGATCCGTCCATTTTAGTAACAATAATATAGGCGATAGAATAATGCCACCGCCAATACCGATCATGCCTGATAAAAGGCCGATAATGCCGCCAATGGCCAGCGATAAAGGAATATTTGATGGTTTAAAATCTTTGGGATCGGTGTTTTTAAATAAGAAAAAACGGATTACGGGGATAAGTAACAGTACACCCAGTATTTTTTTGTAGATGGAACTCTCTATCGCCATCATACCGCCCACAAAAGAGAGCGGAATAGAAGCCAAAGCAAAGGGCCAAAAGGTTTTCCATTTAAAATGGCCGCCGCGATAAAACTGGATGAAAGAGGTTGAGGAAACAAAAAGATTAAGCAGTAAGGCTGTAGGTTTCATTACAGCAGGCGAAATGGCAAAAATAGCCATCAGGGCTAAGTAGCCGCTTGCCCCTCCATGACCTACCGAAGCATATAAAAAAGCGACAATAAAAAGTAAACAATAAAACAGGATGATGCTCTCTTGCATGGGTTATTGAGGTAAAATAAGTATGGTTACGGTTTCTCCTGCTTCGAAATTTTCTTGTGTTTCGTTTAGGCAAATGAGGCAATTGGACTGAGCAAAGGAGCTCAAGCGGTAAGATTCCTGCGCGCCAAGCGGGCTAACTTTTCCGTTTTCGTATTTGCCTTTCAGGAAATGGGTAAGTCCGGCAGGTTTTTTATAAGCATGCGTAAGTACCGCCTGAACTTCGGTTACGGTATTGCTTTTTTGCGATAAGGCCTTAACAGCGGGCAATACATAATTATAGTAACAACTGAGCACCGAAGAGGGGTTGCCCGGTAAACCAAATACCAGCTTCGGGTTATATGTACCAAAGTATAACGGTTTGCCGGGTTTTTGTTTTACTTTATGGAAAACCTGTTTTACGCCACAGCGGGTAGCGGCTTCAATTACAAAATCGTAATCGCCCACACTCACACCACCCGTTAAGAGCACCACATCGTGTTTATCTAATGCTGTTTGAAGCACATTTTGCAGGATTTGCAATTCATCATCGGCCTCGTAAACCGTAATGTTGGTTATGCCTTCGGCTTTTAAGGCTGCCGATAGTGAGTAAGAATTGGATTCGTACACCTGACCAAAGGCCAGTGCCTCACCAGGTTTTTGCAACTCCCTACCAGTTACGATTAATGCAATCTGTGGTAAAGGAAATACGGTTACTTCTGTAATGCCTATCCCGGCTAAAAAGCCAACTGCTGCCGGACTTAGCAGATCACCTTTTTCCATCGCCAAAGCACTTGCTGCAATTTCAGAGCCTATTTCGCGGACATTCGAGCCTGCTTTTAAGTTCTCATCCTGCAAGGTAATTTTATCGTCAGTACGGGTAATTTTTTCCTGCATCACCACGGTATCAGCGCCATCGGGCAATGGTGCACCAGTAAATATCCTGCTGGTTTCGCCTTCGTTAATGGTTAAATGGGTTGAAGTACCCGCTGCCATTTCGCCTATGAGTCGTAGCTCTTTTTCGCTGTCTGCAAATTTCAGGGCATAACCATCCATTGATGATTGCCTGAAAGCCGGAATATCAAATTTGGCATAAATATCGGCCGCAAGTATATGGCCAGAGGCTTGTGCCAGCTCAATAACAATAGGGGCTAAGGATATAATATTTTCGGAAATGAGGTCTTTTGCTACTTTAACGCTAATCATGAATGTTTTATCCTCCAATGGTAATCATACTCCGGTTTTGGATGGTGCTGGCATCAATTTTTTCAAAATCTGGCACCAATTGTCCGCCGAGTGCTTTTTTCTTGCTCCAAATGGCCGTTTCAATGAGTGGGAGTATGGCTTCTTTTTTTCTGAGTGCCGTAAGCAAATCGGTTTCACTATCCGAAAAGAGACAGTTTTTTAATTTGCCGTCAGCGGTTAGGCGCATGCGGTTACAGGTATCGCAAAATGGGTTGGTCATGGTGCTGATCACTGCAAATGAGCCATCGTGACCGGGTATCATAAAGTTTTTAGCTGTATCGTGCGCTTCGCCTTTTAGCGGGAGAGCCGTAAAATCTTTTTCAATGATGGCCAAAATCTCAGCTAAAGAAAACATTTTATTGCTGGTCCACTTGTTGCCGCTAAAAGGCATAAACTCGATAAACCTCACCTGAATGGGATTATGTTTCGTCCAGCTGATAAAATCGGTAATTTCGTTATCATTGAGGTCTTTCATCACCACCATGTTAATTTTTACCTTGATTTTATGCTGCAAAAGCAATTCGATATTGCTGCGTACCTGATGAAATACATCTCTTCTGGTAATGAGGAAAAACTTTTCGGGTTGCAGGGTATCTAAGCTGATGTTGATCGATTTAATGCCAGCGGCAACTAAAACGGGCAACATTTCGGCAATGCGGGTTCCGTTAGTGGTAATGGTCAGCTCAACGGGTAGTTTGCCAAGCGCAGTAATAATTTGCGCTGCATCTTTACGCACCAGGGGTTCGCCCCCGGTAAGCCTGATTTTTTTTACCCCATTGGCCACAAATATTTGGGCTAACTGGATAATTTCGTCAGTTTGCATCAAACGCGAGGCCGGAGTGAAGTCGTATTCTTCTTCGGGCATACAATAAAAGCAGCGGAAATTGCAGTTATCTGTGAGCGATATCCGCAGGTAATCGTGCACCCTTCCGAACGAATCTTTTATCATTTGCCTTGCGTTTATTTAATACAACCTGCTGCATGTGGTTTTAAGTCGCCAGAAATACAGTTGATAATAAGCTTATCTCAGGTTTGGGGATGAAATTGTTTGAAAATTTCATTAACTCATGCTAATTTATGCATTATCTGTTGTAAAATAATGAAAAATCGGGCAAAAGAAAGCAGAAAATGACAATTGCTTGTTAGGAAAGCTGTTATGCTGTTATTAAAATGGATCGGAATGAAAAGCCTCGAGATGGGTACAGTTTAAACCGATGCTGTTAAACACTTCGGTAATTTCTTTAGTCCAGTCTTTATTCGAATCTACTCGAAGGATTTTATCGTTGTCCCACAAATCGATATTCCATTTAATTTCCTTAAAGTAGCGGTTCAGCAGCGGACTAATTTTACTTAATTCGCTATCGGTGAATACATTTGTTTTGAAAACAGAGATCATAAAAGTAAGATTTAGGTTTATTTTATGCTGTAGACGGATGAGATCAGTAATTACTTTAAAATTTTAGAGAATAATTTAGTTTTTTCTCAGCGGGAGCTTTTATTGGATTTTCCCGCAGATTTAAGGGGATTTTCCCGCAGATTTTTATTTTGCTATTTATTTTCTCTGCGTGTGTGAGTAGGAGATTTGGAGGATAGAGAAAGATCTCTCAAAACGCCCAAAGCAATTTGTGAGAATTTCAATTTCCAGACAAGAACCAGACAGCGCTTTTATGCGTAAATGGAGATATATAATCGTACTTAAACAAAAAACAAAATGTTAAATACTACCATTGCAGCCCTACTTGGAGGCCCTGAAATGATTATTGTTGCCATAGCTATTTTATTGCTATTTGGAGGAAAGAAAATTCCTGAATTAATGAAAGGACTTGGCAAAGGCATAAAAGAGTTTAAAGCAGGGCAGGAAAGCGAAGAAAAACATGAAGCACCAAAAGAAGCTTAAGCTATAAACCAGAATAATAATCATAGCCTTGTTCTGCCCAATAGTCTTTTGGTCTGCTATTGCTAAAATTCATAATACCTATTCTTTTCAGGTTTTTTATGCCATATTTAACTGGTACAATCAGTCTTAATGGTGCTCCATGTTCTAAACTTATTGGTTTTCCATTCATTTCGTAAGCCAATAAAGTTTGAGGGTGTAATACACTATCTTTTTCCAAACCAACATAATAAGCTCCATTTGGCGTTTCTAATCCCATATATTGCATTTTCGATTGATCTTGTAGTTGGTAATGTGTTAAAAAATCACTGATTTTTACACCACCCCAGTGTTGAATCTGGTCCCAGCCTTCTACACATTTAAAATCGTAGATAATTTCTGTTTTGGGTAATGCTTTTATCTCTTCGATACCTATCAGTAGGTTTTTCTGGTTGTTGCGTTTAACAATCAGTTTCCAATTGGCCATATCGAAGTTTTCATCATCTTCAATTCCAATTAAACTATTTACCCTGACTGTTTTTGCTGCCCTTTCTTTAGGATAGGTTTTAACCAGGTGGTTGTTGCTAAAGAAATTACGGAAAAAGAGCTCGGTTTTGTTGAGGGCTCTTCTTAACGGGGCTCTTGCCCCGGCAGTAATACCAGGTGTTTCTTCTGGTGCATCTAACAACCATTTCCACCCTGCAACAGCTGTTCCGCCTAAGGCAAAAAAGGCACCAAAAGAAATAAAACTGCGGCGTCTTATCTTTTGCTCCACTGTTAATGGAACTTTAACCTTTTCTTTATTTGTTTCCATCTTCTTCGTCTGTTTTTGCTATGGTAATTACCTGATCAGGTTCCAGGATTGGTTTTTCTTCTACCACTTCAAATCCGGCCACTACCGCACGGAAATTATTCCAACCCGCCAATACCACTTGTACAATGTGAATCATAAAGAAAATTACATAGCCAATGGTTAGGGCGAAATGGAGTATCCTGGCAAAATCGTAGCCCCCGCACAGCCAGGTAATCCAGTAGAACTGCACGGGTTTGTAAATGGCCAGTCCGGTTACTACAGAGCCAAAGCCCATTACAATAATGAAGGTATAGGCAATGCGTTGGGCAGCATTGTATTTCTTTTGTGGAGGTGCGGTTTTTCTGATATGCAAATCGTGCAGGAGCACCAACCAGGCTTCTTTAAATGAGTGTTTATTGGGTAACAGCTCGCGCCAGGCACCAGAAAAAATGGTGTACAAGATGTATAACAACCCGTTGATAAAGAAAAACCACATAAACAGAAAGTGGAAAGCCATTCCTTCTGCCAAACGTTGTGGAATGTGAAAATAATTGTAAAACCATTCCGGAAAGAACTTAATCAGGGTAAAACCGAAAATGGAAACTCCGTAAGCATCGTTGGCCCAATAAATAAATAAGCCGCTCCATATCATTACCGCCAGCACAGGGAAATTAACCCAGTGGGTCCACCGCATTAAAAATGAATGTTTTTCCTTAATTGTTTTCATGCTGAGCGGGTTTATGATGATAAACGCAAATGCCTATCTAATGGATTTATGAAGTTACAGTAAGTTTAACCTTGCTGCGGCAGTTATTTTGCCGGTTTTGTTGTCTTGTAAAAACGCAATCAGTTCCGATGGTGTTTGGCTGTGTTTTTCCAACTGAATATCTACCTGGCCACTCATTTTTCCTTTTAAGGCAGTGCTTTCAAACTGATCAACAATTTGCACATGTGAGAGTGTCCTGCCTTTGTTTTCTCCTTTTAATATCTTGCTGGTGGCATTTGCATCTACCAAAGCCACTACAATGGCATAACCATCTGTTTTTTGATTGGTTTTATAGTTTAGCAAAAGCTTGTTCTTATCTGCTTTGCTCAAAGAAATTTCGAACATGTTGTTTGTTGATTTTGCTAATGCTGTAGCAATGCTGCTGTGCAGTATAGCTGATTCTGAGCCTGCAAACTCGCGGCTTCCATTTACCACCACTTGCGGGGTATAAACGGTTTTGAGGTTAAGCCAATCGGCGTATTGGTTTTGGCGAGCGGAGAATTTTGCACTGCTAAAACTATCTTTCCAGCCCAATTTATCCCAATAATCTACGTGATAGGCCAATAAATACACGGGTTTGTTCTTGCTTTCGTTTTCGATTTTAGCCAATAAGGCGTCGGCCGGAGGACAGCTTGAACAGCCTTCAGAAGTAAATAGTTCTACAACTGCAAAACCTGTTTCTGTTGGTTTTTGTGTGTTTTTACTTGAAGTAAAGGCCACACTTATGGCAGCTATAACCAAAAGGGGCAATGCTATTTTTCTGATCATGATCATCAATTTTAAGGTTAGTCGCACTTGACCAAACATCCTTACAAGAAAAAGATAAAATATTTTGTAAGGATGTATGCTTCTATCAGACTAAACAATTAAGCATTATATTTATACAAGATAACACAAAAGATGCAAAATGAAATAGGTAAAGATGCTGATCAGAAGCTATCCGTCTCTGATCCGGTTACTTGGGTAGAAAAATATGCAGATTACCTTTACGGATTTGCCATGTCGCGCTTAAGAGATGAAGAGGTAGCCAAAGATTTGGTGCAAGATACTTTTTTGGCTGCTTTGCAACGTTTAGATAATTTTGAAGGTAAGAGTCAGGAGAAAACATGGCTAACGGCAATCCTTAAAAACAAGGTTGCTGATTTTTACCGTAAAAAATCATCCGGGGCATTAAGAGATTTAAAAGTAACTGATGCTGTACAGGAACAGCATGATTTTTTCGATGCCGAAACAGGGCATTGGAATACCGCCTACCGGCCACAGGCTTTTGGATTGGAAACGCACGATCCGCTGATGATGAAAGAACTGGGGACAATTTTAAGTGAGTGTATAGCCAAACTTCCGGGATTATGGAATGCCGTATTTTCGATGAAACATATAGACGACCTGGAATCGGAACTGATTTGTGCCGAACTAAAACTTACTGCAGCCAACTTTTGGGTAATTATGCACCGTACAAAACTTAACCTGAGGGCCTGCCTTCAAAAAAACTGGAACTGATATGACGAACGCACTTAAAAACATGATTTATAACTGTAACCAGGCTACTTTTTTGATCGAAAAAAGAATATCGGGGAAAATTACAGCTACCGAAGCATTGCAGCTACAGGTGCATTTGGCAGGCTGTTCGGTTTGTAAGATCTACCAACAACAAAGTATACTCATAAACAAGCTGTTTACAGGCTTTTCGCCCGATTATTTTAAGCTCGATGAAGCCTTTAAAATAAGCCTGGCTAAAAAAATGGAAGCTGAAATAAATAAAAATTAATTTTTGTTGTAAGGTTATTGTTTTTGTTGCGACAAAGGGAGAAAGAAAACACAAAACAACATGAAAAATCAACTCTTAAAAACAACAGGAAAATTCTTAACAGTTACATTAGTGGTAGCCAGTCTTTCTTTATCAGCTTTTGCTGCTAACCGTCCGTTACAGGAAAAAATGTCTACAGAGAAACAAGACAAAATGGGCAAAAAGAAAATGGACAAGATGGAGAAAAGCAAAATGTCTAAAATGAAAACCGATTCGATGAAAAAAGCTAAAATGGAGAAATCTAAAATGGCTAAAGACAAAATGTCAAAAGGCAAGATGGCAAAAAATTAAATGTAAAAATTACCCGGTTGGGAAGTTTTGGCTTCCCAACCTTATTTAAATTACATAAAATGAAAAAAAACGTACTCTTTATCGCCTTAGTTGTTGCTTTATCTTTTCAGGCAAAGGCACAAAAAGGTTTAATGGCCGGAGCGAAAGCACCAATGTTTAGTGGTGTAGACCAGAACGGGAAAACAGTAAATTTAAAAGATGCACTTAAGGCACACCGCTCCGTGGTGGTGTTTTTTTATCGGGGCCAATGGTGCCCTTACTGCAACAAACATATTAAAGAACTTCAGGATTCGTTACAAATGCTTACCTCGAAAGATGCCTATGTAATAGGTGTAACACCTGAAACTAAAGAAAATATAGATAAAACCATTAAAAAAACGAGTGCTGGATTTTCTATTGTGCAAGATAAAGATGATCGTATTATGAAAGCTTATGGTGTAAACTTTATGATGGATGACGCCACATTTACAAAATATAAGGGTTACGGCATTAACCTGGAAACCAATAATGGCAATAACAGGCACACACTTCCGGTACCGGCAACTTATATAATCGATAAATCAGGAAAGATTAAATACATTCATTTTGATCCCGATTATAAGAAAAGAGCCTCTGTAAAGCTTTTACTAAGCCAGCTTTAATTAATATTTAGTTTTTGAATACTCTTCGCAATCATCTTTTTATCAGCTTCGGTAATCGCTAAATCAGTCGCCGTTTTAAAATGCTTTAACGCTTTTTTGTTATCGATACCGCTGTACAGATTGCCGAGTAGCGAAAAATAGAGATGGTTATCGTTAAGCGCCAGTTTTTCTGCCTCTGCTATGGCGGCCGCTTTTCCATTGGTTTTAGCCAGTGCAAAAGTGCGGTTCATGGCTATAATGGGCGAATATTCGAGAATGAGTAGCTGGTTGTACAACTGCAGAATATTTTCCCACTTTTCGGCACTGTCGGCTTTATGCGTATGCCAGTAGGCGATGGCTGCTTCTAAATGGTATTTGCTGAGTGTGTTACCTGTTGATGCCCGGTTAAGGTAATAAATGCCCTGGTCAATCAGTTCGCGGTTCCATAGCTTTTCGTCTTGTTCCTCATATAAAACAGGAGTGCCATCGGCATCGGTGCGGGCATCGAACCTGGAAGCATGGAAACACATGAGCGAGAACAAGGCATTGGCTGCCGGTAAATCGGTAAGGGTATTGTTGATTAGGAGATAATTTAACCGCATGGCCTCCGCACAAACATCTTTGCGTAGCGTGGTATCGTTTGATACGGAATAATAACCTTCTGAGAAGAGCAGATAAAGCGTGGTGAGCACAGTTTCGAGCCTTTGGTTAATGGCCGAAATTTTGGGTTGTTCGATTTTAATACCTGCTTCTTTGAGTTTTTCTTTGGCGCGTTTTAACCTTTTGTAAATGGTATCCTTTCCGGTTAAAAATCCATCGGCAATTTCCTGTACGCCGAAACCGCAAAGCAGGTTCAGCGCAAGGGCAATTTGGGATTCATTTGAAATTACCGGATCACAAATGGTAAACATCATGGCCAGCTGACTGTCGTTAATGTTTTTGTCTGATAAATCGAGATCAATTTCTGTCTCGGTTTCTGTTTCGATCTGGATTTGGTTAACCAGTTTTTGTTCGAAAATAGAATGGTGTCGCAGGTAATTTTTGGTCTTGTTTTTAGCAACGGTATACAGCCAGGCGGTCGGATTTTCGGGGATGCCTTTCATGCTCCACGATTCGGTAGCGGTTAAAAAAGTGTCGCTCACAATATCTTCGGCCGTTTCGATATGCTCAATACCAAAGCGGTAACAGAGTACCGAAACAATTTTGCGGTACTCTGTTCTGAATAAATGCGGTATAAGTACGCTTTCTTCCATTTACGGCTTAAAGATAAGCTTTTTGGTTATGCAGTTGGGGTAACAGCCATTCTGATTTCGACATTACCGCCCAGTTTTAAAATAGGGCAGCCCTTGGCAATTTCAGCTGCTTCATCGTAATCTTTGGCCCTGATTAATACCAAACCGCCAATTGATTCTTTAATTTCAGCATAAGGACCATTGATTACATTTTTATCGGCATGCACTACGCGGCCTTCCAAATCCCAGCGTTGCAGTGGCCTAACCAACCTGTCTTGAGCAGCAATGCCACCAAACCAGTCTTGCCATTGTTTAATCGAATCCTGGAGCATCTCAGGTGAGGGCTGATCTTCGTGGGTAAAGGCCCTTCGGAAAATCAATAAAAATTCGTTCATGATATTGTTTTTAAAGGTTAGTCTTATTTAATTTTGAATGATTGAGTTTTGAATGAGCAAATTGTAGTAGCACCAAAACATTCACTCATTATTAATTTTTAAATGATTGAATTTTGAATGAGGGAATAGGTACTGTGCTGAACATTCTTTAATTCACTCATTGAGCCATTCAATTATTGTTAATGATTGAATGCTTAAATTTTGAATGAGAGAATACGTGTTTTGCTGAATATTCATTAATTCAATCACTCACAATTCATTCATTTTCTAATTCAGTCATTCATTAAGTCACTCATTCTAGTATTCACTCATTCTCCAACGCAATCATCTCTCTTACCCAAACATACCAACTTTATAGGTACCTACTGCATTTGGGAAAGCAATATTTAAGCGGTTCCAGGTGTTAATGTTGGTTACCAAAAGGGTAAGTTCGATCATTTCCAACTCTGAAAAATGCGCAGTAGCTTCCTGGTATACCTCGTCGGTGATGTATGTAGCGGTAACAGCCTCGGCCCAAGCCAATGCAGCTCTTTCACGATCGGTATAATACGGGGTTTCTCTCCAGGCGCTCAATCCATAAAGGCGTTGTTCGGTTTCTCCTTTGGCGCGAGCTTCTTTTGAGTGCATATCCAGGCAATAAGCACAGGCATTGATTTGCGATACACGGAAATCTACCAGATCAAAAATAGTGTGGCCAATGGTTGATTTTTTTAATTGCTGTCCCATTGCGAATAATGGTTTTAATGCGTTCATTCCTTGTTCGAATAAATTAATCCTCTTTTCCATTTTGTTTTAAATTATGATTGTTAAAACCTAATGACACGCGAACTCAGGAAATTGGACAGATTTTTATAAAAAATTGAAATAAAATTTAAAAATTAAATTAAGATTCTGATTATCAGTTAAATAAATTTTATTTGTAATGCCTGGATTTATAGGTTTTGAGGCTAATCCTCAGCAAAGAGCCGGTTAAAATGATTTTCGAGGTGGTTCCTCATCGCATTGCGGAAAAGTTCAGGCGATCCGTTTTCCAGAATATCAACCAGGCCTTTGTGCGAGACGAATTTATGCAATTGGCCCTGTTTTTTTAACAATCCGCTATTGTGCACAAAATCAAATATAGGCAACAGCATACTCTGGAATTTCCTCAGGGTTTCATTCCCGGTAATATCGTACAGTTTACCATGAAAGGCAATTTCGTGTTCGATATTAAACAGGTGATCCTGGGCGGCTTCGGGTTCGTTATCCACTATCGTTCTCAGTTCTTTTAAATCTGCTTCAGTAATGCGTTGGAATAAAAAATCGGCCATTCCGATTTCGAGCACCAGCCTGATCTCGAAGATCTCTTTCAGCGTCCCCTGATCCAGAATGTGGGGGTTCATGCTTTTAGAGAGGATGCCAAATAAATCCGGACTGGTAATAACTGCGCCTTTTTTCTTTTTCGATTCAATCAGGCCCATCATGCGTAAGCGCAACATGGCCTCGCGCACCACCGTACGGCTAACACCGAGGGCAGCACAAAGTTCGAGCTCGGTAGGGATGCTGTCGCCAACCTTTAGCTTACGTTCCTGCAAAAGTTGAACAAGCTTATCCTCTACACGATCTACCAATGAACTGGTATCCACTTGTTTAAAATCACTAATGCTATCCATTATTATGTATAATTTATTTTATTACGTAAAACCGTCCTGGCAACCGCTCTGAGCGCAAATATAAAGCTAAGTGCTTAAAGTCTAGTTGAAAATAAGCAGAAATTATTTGCAATTAAATAAAATAAATCGGTACTTAGTATTATTATGTATAACATAATACAATTAAAGATAACCAAATTATGAAAGAAACTTACTTTAAACTCATCAGGCTTAGCTTGCCCATGTTGCTACTCTTGGCAACCATTTCGGCATTTGCCCAACAAACCATTAGCGGTAAGGTTACCGATGCCAGCGGGCAGGGGATTCCGAGCGTTACCGTTATGATTAAAGGAACTAAAAACGGAACTTCAACCAGTCCGGCGGGAGCCTACAGCATTAAAGCCAATAAAGGCGATGTATTGGTTTTCAGTTTTACCGGCTACTTAACTCAGGAAATCGTAATCCAGGGCCAGTCGGCAGTTAATATTAAACTTTTAGAAGACAGTAAAGGCCTCGATGAAGTGATCGTTGTTGGTTATGGCGCGATCAAAAAATCGAAACTTACCGGATCGGTATCTAAGCTTGATCCGAAGGTTTTAGAAACCGGGGTACGTTCCAATCCGGCATCAGCATTGGCCGGAACAATTCCGGGTTTGCGGGTTCAGCAAACCTCCGGACGTCCTGGAGCAGTGCCTAATATAGTATTACGCGGAGGAACGGGGTATACAGGAGGCGGTTCGCCTTTAGTGATGGTAGATGGTTTATTAAGATCTGGATTTAGCGACATTAATCAGGATGATATTGAATCCATCGAAGTTTTAAAAGACGCTTCTGCTACTGCAATTTATGGAGCCAGAGCAAGCAATGGGGTAGTACTGATTACAACTAAAAAAGGTAAAGAGGGAGTTTCAAATATCTCTGTAAAATCTAAAGTGGGTATCAATAAGTTAAACATACCGTTCGAATTTTTAAATGCCGAACAATATATTTATTGGTCTAGAAAGGCGATTGAAACATCTGGTTTATATGAGCCAAGTCGTTTAAGCCAGTTAAACACAACCGGCCCATTTGGTACAGGTAACTTATATAAGGATGCAGCCGGGAATATTCTTGATGGAAATGTGACTTCTTCAGCAGTTTGGAGCCCGATGTTTAGAAGTGCTGCAAATGAAGAGTTGCTTGGAAAAGGCTGGTCAGTGATGACCGATCCGCTAAAAACAAATGCTTTAGGCGCATATGATCCAGCTGGCGTAAACCGAGAAATTATTTACAAAGATTTCAATTATGCTGATTATGCACTCAGGGATTATAGTTTAACCCAGGATTACAACGTATCTATGACTGGTGGAAATGAAAAAGGTAAATATTACGCCGGATTAGGGAGTTATGATGAAAAAGGCATGCCGATTAATACCTTTTATAAACGCCTAACCTTTGTATTAAACGGAGAATATAAAATCAAACCCTGGTTAACCTCTATTTCAAATCTAAATTTTGCCAATGCCAAGTGGCGTGATGCAATTAACTCAGAAGGAAACTACCTTACACGTGCTTTAGGGGCTCCGCCAACTATGAGAGGGATGAATGAGAAGGGCGATTTATTGGTTGGAAGAGATTACAGGGACGGTAATCCGGCTGTAAATGATGATAAATTCATTAGAAAGAACAATACTGATAAATTTACCCTAAGTCAGGCTTTAAAAGTAGATTTTTTAAAGAATCTATCCTTAAGATTGAGTGGGAATTACTTCTTTAATAATGGCAATTATGAATCTTTTAATAAAGATTTCTTGTCGAGCCCTGGAAATTATGACCGAACCCGTTCTTCATCAGCATCATTCGATAAAGCTTTAAGTCAGACCTATAATGCCGTAGTTAATTATAATACAACTATTGCTTCTAAACACCATATCGATGTTATGGCTGGTAGTGAATATTATGATATTTATTCACAAGGTTTATCTGCATCAGGAAGTGGTGCGCCCACAGATGATTTTTCTGATTTAGCTTTAACAAATTCAGAAAAGGACAGAAGAAGTACGGATACTTACCATACCAATCAACGTATTTTATCATTCTTTGGTCGCGTTAACTACGATTATGATGAGAAATACCTGTTAACCACTACCATCAGGCGTGATGGATATTCCAGACTGTTAAATAACCGCTGGGGCAATTTTCCCGGAGTATCGGTAGGATGGAATATACATAAAGAGAAATTTTTTGAGCCCCTTACCAGAGTAGTGAATAGCTTAAAATTAAGGGCAAGTTATGGTGCTAATGGTAATGTGAGCGATGATTTCATCGGAGCTTACACGCTGCAAGGATCATACGGTACCAATAAATACAATAGCAGTATTGGTTATTTACTCGGAAATATTCCAAACCCTAATTTGCGTTGGGAAAGTTTAATTACCAAAGAGGTTGGTTTAGAAGCCCGTTTATTCAATAAGATAGACCTTTCTGTTGCCTATTATCACAGAACAACAAGTGATAAAATTGCAAACTTAACCTTTCCACTAAGTGCAGGGATCACCTCAATTGCCACAAATAATGGCGACATGCAGAATAAAGGGGTTGAGGTTGACCTGAATTATAGTGTATTAAGAAATAGAGATTGGAATGTAAATTTTAACCTTAACATGGCTTATAATGCCAATAAGATTTTAAAGCTTCCGAATAATGGATTGCAAAACAATCTTCAGGGCGGCCTTCAGGTCTACGATCCGGATACTAAACAGTTAATGTGGGTAGGCGGTTTGCAAGAAGGTCAGGATCCGAATGTGGCCTATGCGTACCAGGCTAAAGGTATTATTAGAACGCAGGCAGATTTGGACGCCTATGCTTCATCATCTTTTGTTGATTTACTGGGGGCAAGAAAACTTGTTCATCCTAACGTATACAATGCCATGAGTGCCGCTGATAAAAACCTGAACTTTCCGATCGCGTTGGGAGATGTAATGTGGACAGACGTAAACGGAGATAATATTATCAATAGCTTCGACCGTGTGTACATGGGCCGAACCGTTCCCCGCTTTACCGGTGGCTTTGGCGCAAATGCAAGCTGGAAGGGTTTCACCTTAAGTACCCGTTTTGATTATGCATTAGGTTTTGTTGCTTATGACGGCCCGCGCACCTGGTTTGCCAGTAATGCACAAGGTACATTTAACACCACTGCTGAAGTTTTAGATACCTGGACACCGGGTAATCCAAATGCAAAGTTTCCAACTTATTACTGGGCAGACCAGCTTTACAAAAACAACACCTTTCGCGAATCGAGCATGTTTTATCATAAAGGAGATTACTTGGCGCTTAGAGAAGTTAACCTGACTTATAAATTGCCAACCAAATTAGCCAACAGGCTAAAAAGTGAAGGGATCAGCTTATCTGTTAGTGGCCAGAATCTGGCTTATTTTAGTGAGTCGACGCTTTATTCGCCCGAGAGTAGCAGTATCGGAACTGGTGGTGCCGGATCAGGTGGTTATCCTTTACCAAGAACTATAATTTTTGGTCTTCAATTTACTTTCTAATTAAACTACAATGAAAAAGATACTAACAGGCTTAGCCTTAATTTTATTGAGCACCATATTTAGTGCATGTAAAAAATTACAGCTCACACCCGAAGATTATTTTGCAAGTGAAACTTTTTGGAAAAGCCCGGCTCAGGTAGATGGGGGGATGATAGGTCTTCACAGCCAATTAAGAGGTTTCCAGTTTACAATATTTACACTTGGCGAGCTACGTGGCGGAACTTTAAGAACGGGGACCAGCTTTACCGGTACAGCTTCGTTGAATTCGGCAAACATAATCAATCAGGATATCCGCGAATCAAGTACCGGCATAACTGGTTGGTCTGGATTTTACCGCCCTATTTTCGACGTTAATAATTTTATTTATCAGGTAGAACAGGCAAGTTATCTTTCTTCAGCCGATAAAGCGTACTATTTAGGTCAGGCTTACGGCATAAGGGCATTTTATTACTTTCATTTGTTCCGTACCTTCGGAAGGGTGCCTTTGGCCATAGAACCAACACTGTTGCTTAAAAACCCAAAATCGGCACAGGAGATGTATCTGCCCAGGGCAAAAACAGAAAAAGAAACCCTTGATTTTATTAAAGCAGATATTGATAAATCGGCGTCAAGTTTTGGAACCAATTATACCACTAAATTTCAAAAGGCCCAATGGTCGCTGGGAGCAACCCAAATGCTAAAGGCAGAAGTTTATTTATGGTCGGCTAAAGTTAAAATAGATGGTACAGCACCAACTTCGACCGTGGCCGATTTAACCATTGCAAGAGCAGCTTTGGAAGATGTGATTTCGAAGTATTCCTTGTTAACCGACTTTGGGAATGTTTTTAAATCTGCCAGCATAACTGCGAGCAAAGGCAACAGCGAAATTATTTTAGCCATTAGAAACCAGTTTGGCGAGGCTACAAACAATTATGCTCAGTTTATTTATGCCATTACAGATCCTTTAACTGGTTATGTTGATGATAAAGGTGTTGCCATTCCAGCCGATCCATTGCAGGTAAATGGTGGCGGAACAATTATTCGTTATGAATACAAAATAGAACTGTACAATTTATTTGATGCTAACGATACACGTGCAAACGCTACATTTCTGAATTTCAATAAAGGAACCATTCATGCAACAAATTTGCGTAAGTTTCCCGGCGTGGTGGTAGAGGGAGCGCGTAATTATTCTGATGATTTTCCTGTATACCGCATTGCAGATGCCTATTTAATGCTAGCGGAGGTGAAAAACAAACAAGGCCAGAGTCCGGCGGCAGAAATGACGATTATCCGCAATCGCGCGTATGCACCAAACACTGCCCCGGCATTTGTTAATGGTACTTTTGAACAAAATGAGTTAGCCATATTTACCGAAAGGACAAAAGAATTTGTTGCCGAAGGTAAAAGGTGGTATGATTTGCGAAGAATGCAGGATGCTTCGGGTAATCCGCTGGCTTTCCGTAAAGATTTACCCTTAGTTGGTGTTTTGGATAATATTACAGGCCAAAATCACAAACTTTTATGGCCAATTGATTTATCTACATTGAATCAGGACGAAACCTTAAAAAACGACCAGAATCCCGGGTATAAAGGAACCTAATAAGCAATTAACTCCCGGGATAATCCCGGGAGTTAATTTAGATTAAAATACATCTTATCTATATTTAACTATTTTAAATTTTAATATGAACTATGCACATTTACAAGGACTCATTGCAGCGCCTTTTACGCCATTTGATCAAGCTGGCGAAATAAACCTCGAACTCATCCCCAAATACTACCAGTTTCTAAAGCAAAATGGCGTTACAGGTGCCTTTATTTGCGGATCAACAGGCGAGGGAGTTTCTTTAACCAAAGATGAAAAAATGGAGGTTGCCGCTGCCTGGGGCAAATCAACAGCGCAGGATCCTGATTTTAAAGTAATGACTTTATTGGGGGGCACCTGCCTGGCCGATTGCAAAGCGTTGGCTAAACATGCTCAGGAAGTTGGATTATACGGGGTTTCTTTTACCGCACCTTCTTATTTCAAGCCTGCAAATGTTTCGGTTTTAGCCGAAATGTGCGCCGAAATCGCGGCCGAAGTACCAGATATGCCTTTTTATTATTACCACATTCCGGTACTTACAGGTGCAAACCTTAATATGATTGATTTGCTGGCTGCGGTTGATGGTAAGATTCCCAATTTTGCTGGCGTAAAATACACCCATGAGGATTTTATGGATTTCCTTTCCTGCATGAATTTTAATGGCGGTAAATACGATATGCTTTGGGGCCGCGACGAAAATATGCTGTCGGCATTGGTTTTAGGCACCAAAGGGGCGGTAGGGAGTACCTTTAACTACCTTACACCTTTATATAAACAGTTAATTGCAGCCTTTGAGCAAAACGATTTAAAAACTGCAGCAGCACTTCAACAGAAATCGATAGATTTTATTCGTTTATTGGGCAAATACGGTGGCATTGCAACCGGCAAGGCTTATATGAAAATGGTTGATATAGATTGTGGCGGATTTAGATTGCCAGTAAAAAACATGAGCGGAGAGCAGTTTGAAAGTTTTAAAGCTGATGTAGAAAATTTAGATTTTGCTGCTTTCAGGTCAACACAATAAATCAATAAACAGAAAAGGTTTAAAGGTGCAAGCATCGCCTTAATTATCGTTCGGCAATGGTTATCTTTATTTAAATCCCATTTCGCATTAATGAAAAAACTCATTTTATACCTTACTTTCTTGCTTATCTCAATTATATCTCAAAAATTACGGGCGCAGCAGCACATTCAGGCCATTGGTTGGGATGTTGTAGCTAAAATTCCAGCTGCGCCAATGCAGAGCCAGGCAAATGGTTTGGCTGGCGCCATTACGGGTAATCATCAGCATTTGCTTTTCATTGCCGGCGGCACAAACTTTCCCGATAAAATGCCATGGGATGGTGGTAAAAAGAAAAATTACGACGATATTTTCATTTACCGTAAAATGGCGCGTGGACTGGTTTTAAGACCTTATCAAGCCAAACTACCTTTTAATCTGGCTTATGCTGCGGTGTGCAGTACGCCCGGTGGAATTGTAATTGCCGGCGGCGAAAATGAAACCGGTTTAAGTAAAAAAGCTTTTATAATGAAGTGGGAAAACAGTCAGTTAAACTTTAGTGCGCTGCCTGATTTGCCTGCTGGTTTAACCAATGCAGCTTTAACCCGGGCTGGTGATATTTTATACCTTGCGGGAGGCGAAACAGCAGGTGGAGCTACGGATCAGTTTTTATCGCTCGATTTGAAAAATGCAGCAGCAGGCTGGAAAAAATTAATTAACCTGCCTCAACCCGTTTCGCATACCGTACTGCTAAACGCAGGAAACAAATTTTTTTTGATTGGCGGTAGAAAAAGCAATGCCGGAGATACCAGTACAATCTATAAAAACGTATGGATGTTTGATGCCAATGCTGGCGGGTGGAAGGCAAAAGCCGCTCTACCCAATCCACTATCTGCAGCTTGTGGGGTTAGCCTTCAACAGGAATTGCTGGTATTTAGTGGCGACGAAGGCAAAACCTTCCATCAGGTAGAAAAGCTGATCGGGGAAATAAGCAGGGAAAAGGATGACGAAAAAAAAGCTAAACTGAACCAGAGCAAAGCCATTATTCAGGCGGCACACCCAGGTTTTAGTCAAAAGGTATTAAAGTACGATGTTGCCGGCGATGCCTGGACGGCCATTAATGCAGCAATGCCTTACGGCACGGTTACCACCCAGGCCATATGGTTCGAAAATGAAATTATTATTGCAGGCGGGGAGATCAAAGCGGGTGTACGTACACCTAAAATTCTATCAGGTAAAATAAAAACAGCCAAATGAAAGAAACAAAAAGATATGCATGGGTAGTGGTTGGCTTACTTTGGTTTGTGGCACTGCTTAATTACATGGATCGCCAGATGCTTTCTACCATGCGGCCAGCCATGCAACTGGAGATTGCAGACCTGCAGTCGGCTACTAATTTTGGCTATTTAATGGCCATTTTTCTGTGGATTTATGGTTTTATGAGCCCAATATCGGGTATTATTGCTGATAAACTGAACCGAAAATGGCTCATTGTGGGCAGTTTACTGGTATGGTCGGCGGTTACATTTTTAATGGGCTATGCCACTACTTTTAACCAAATTTACTGGTTAAGGGCTTTAATGGGGGTAAGCGAAGCCCTTTATATTCCTGCTGGTTTATCGCTCATTGCCGATTACCACAGCTCCAAAACACGGTCGGTCGCCATTGGTATCCACATGACGGGTTTGTACATGGGGCAGGCCCTGGGTGGTTTCGGAGCAACCATTGCTTCGAAATTTTCGTGGCAAGCCACTTTCCATTCCTTTGGTTTGGTAGGGATTGCTTACGCACTGATATTGGTTTTCTTTTTACACGAAAAAAAGGTTACAACTATACATGAAAAGGAAAGCGTTAAGGTAAAACCGAATCTTTTTAGAGGCCTGGCGCTATTGTTTAGTAACATATCTTTTTGGGTAATCCTCATTTATTTTGCCATTCCGAGTTTGCCTGGCTGGGCAACCAAAAACTGGTTACCTACGTTATTTGCCAATAACCTGAAAATAGATATGGCAGAAGCCGGACCAATTTCGACCATTACCATTGCTGCTTCTTCGTTTTTAGGGGTAATTTTTGGCGGGATTTTGTCTGACAGGTGGGTACAGAAAAATATCAAAGGCCGCATTTATACCAGTGCCATTGGTTTGGCCTTAACCATTCCATCGCTATTGTTAATTGGTTTTGGCCATTCCTTGTTTAATATTATCGGGGCTGCATTTTGCTTTGGGTTTGGCTTTGGTATGTTCGATGCTAACAATATGCCCATACTTTGCCAGTTTGTTTCGGCCAAATACCGGGCAACTGCCTACGGCTTGATGAACATGATGGGTGTATTTGCCGGGGCTTTTATTACCGATTTCCTGGGTAAATCGACCGATTCGGGCAGTTTGGGTAAAGATTTTGCCATGCTTTCGGTTATTGTATTAATCGCTTTAATGATTCAGCTCTACTTTCTACGCCCTAAGTTTAATGATTTTGAAGATGCTTAATTCAACACAAATGATGATGAAATTTATAAAAATACAACTCAGTTTATTAGCCCTGCTCACACTCTGTACACTCCATGCTTTTTCGCAAAAAGGTGTCGAAATTGTTTCCACTGCGCAGGTTATTCCGGTTTTAAAAGGAATAGAAAGCAACCAGCTATTGCGCGTAATGGTTTATGTGCCGGCAGGAGCTGAAATTCCGCTTAAAAAAATAACGGCAAAGCTTAATCTGGAAGGGGTAAAGGCAATCGACAAAATCGATGTCTATTTTACCGGTATGGAACCGCTTTTTGCAGAAAAAAACAAGCTGGTTACCATTTATTCTGCAACTGTAAGCATCAGCCTCGATGTTAATCTTAACCTGAAACCAGGCATGCATTACCTTTGGTTTACAGCCAAACTTAAAGCCGATGCCAATATCGATTCGAAAATCGAATTTCATGTTAGCCAGCTTGAAGATGCCCAAGCGAAAACTTATCGCGTTGCAGAAGAGGGTGCTGGTTATGTGAAAAGGTTGGGAGTTGCGGTTAAAAAAGCTGGCGATGATGGTGTCAACACTTTCCGTATTCCGGGCATGGCCACTACCGATAAAGGCACTTTAATTACCGTTTACGATATCCGTTATAAAAATTCGGGCGATTTACCCGGCAATATTGATGTGGGGATGAGCCGCAGTACCGATGGAGGTCGCAACTGGCAAGCCACAAAAGTAATTATGGACATGGGCGAACCCAACGAAAATAATGGGGTGGGCGATCCCGCAGTGCTTTTCGATCCAATTACTAAAAAAATATGGGTAGCTGCCTTGTGGAGCAAAGGAAACCGATCTATTGCCGGCTCTAAACCTGGTTTATCAGAAGATGTTACTGGGCAATTGGTATTGGTAAGCAGTGATGATGACGGCCTTACATGGTCGGCACCTAAAAGTATTACTGCAGGTACCAAAGATCCGGCCTGGAACCTGTTTTTTAACGGCCCCGGAAGCGGTATAGCCATGGCCGATGGTAAACTGGTATTCGCCGCTCAATATTGGGATGAGCACGCAATGCCTTATTCTACTTTGGTGTACAGCGCCGATCATGGTAAAACCTGGAAAACCGAAGATGGTCCTAAACCGAATACCACCGAGAGTCAGATAATAGAAACTACGCCCGGTGTGCTGATGTTGAACATGCGCGATAACCGCGGGAGTTTTAGGAGCGTAGCCACCACAAACGATATGGGCAAAAGCTGGCTCGAGCATCCTACTTCTTACCGAACCTTAGCCGATCCGGTGTGCATGGCCAGTTTTATTAAGGCTGATGTAAATGTTAAAGGAAAGCAAAAAGAGGTGGTGTTTTTCGGTAATGATAATGCACAAACAGCCCGCTACAATTTAACCATTAAGGCCAGTTTAAACCTGGGCGAAAGCTGGGATGCTAAAAACCAGTTGCTAATTGACGAAAGGAAATTTTACGGTTATTCATCGCTCACTAAAATTGATGATAAAACCATTGGTTTCTTTTACGAGGGCGTGAGAGATCTCTATTTTGTCCGTGTTCCGGTAAGCGAAATTATTAAGTAAGCTAGCTATGAATGTTTTTTGGCGGTTAACTATCCTGCTGGTTCTTTTGACTGGCACCAACCTGTATGCACAAAAAATAAAAGTGGCCTGTGTTGGTAATTCCGTTACGGCTGGCTATTTATTAGCTCAGCCCGAAAAGCAGGCTTATCCGGCGCAATTACAACAGCTTTTAGGCGATGGTTATCAGGTAGGTAATTTTGGGCATAGCGGAGCAACCTTGCTGAAAAAAGGGCATAACCCTTATTTTAAAACAAAAGCCTTTCGCGAAGCGCTGAATTTTAAGGCAGATATAGCGATTATTCACCTGGGTTTAAATGATACCGATCCGCGTAACTGGCCAAATTATAAAGACAATTTTCAGGCCGATTACCAATGGCTGATGGATACCTTAAGACAACAAAATCCGAAACTTAAGGTTTATATCTGCAGGCTTACACCCATTTTTAGCGGTCATCCGAGGTTTAAATCGGGTACACGCGATTGGTACTGGCAGGTGTAGGAAAAGATTTTAGCGGTAGCTAAGGTAAACCATTTGATGCCTGTTGATCTGAATACTCCTTTAAACAACCGGCCAGAGCTTTTTGCCGATAATCTGCACCCCGATAGCACAGGTGCGGCTATTATTGCCAAAACAATTTACAGTGCCATAACAGGTAATTTTGGCGGTTTTAAATTAAACAGCCTGTTTAGTGATAATATGGTGTTGCAACGCGATAAAAGCATCCCCGTTTATGGTATGGCAAATGCAGGTGAGGAAATAACGGTAAATTTTAACGGGCAAACCAGCAATACAGTTGCCAGTGTCGACGGGAAATGGAAGGTTATTTTTCCTCCCATGAAATATGGAGGCCCTTACCAGATGAAGATCAGTGGACCTGTAAATAACTTTGTGCTTAAAAACATCCTGATCGGTGATGTTTGGCTTTGCTCAGGGCAATCGAACATGGCTTTCCCGTTAAAATCATCGGCTACAGGCCCCGCTACTTTACAAAGCTTAAACACCAAACTGCCGCTAAGGCTCTTAAAATTTAAGTCTTTTGCCGAAACCAATAATGTAGCCTGGGATAAAGCAACATTGGATCAGCTCAACCAGTTAAACTATTTTTCGGGTTCCTGGCAAAACCTGAGTGGCGATGCTGCGGCTGATTTTTCGGCCGTAGCCTATTATTTTGGCGAAAAACTGACCAACGACGAAAAAGTTCCCATTGGTTTAATTGAGCTGGCCGTGGGTGGTTCCCCGCTCGAATCGTGGCTGGATAGAAGAACTCTGGAGCACGATAATTTGTTGGTTGATATACTGGATAACTGGCGCAAATCTGATTTTTTTCAGGATTGGGTGCGGGGCAGGGCCGATGTAAACCTTAAAAATGCAGATAACCCAAAACAACGGCATCCTTATGCACCCGCCTATAATTACGAAGCAGGTGTATCCAAACTTACTGCTTTCCCGATAAAAGGTGTGATCTGGTATCAGGGTGAAAGTAATGCACATAATGTAGAGCTTTTTAGCCATGAATTTCCCTTACTGGTTAAAAGCTGGAGAACGAAATGGCATGATAACTTCCCGTTTTATTATGTGCAGCTATCGGCTATCAACCGGCCTTCATGGCCCTATTTCAGAGATGCCCAACGGAAACTGCGGGCCATTATTCCCAATTCGGGCATGGCGGTTAGTTCCGATCTGGGTGATTCCTTGAATGTGCATCCTACACATAAAAAAGAAATCGGCGAACGATTGGCTTTGCTGGCGCTTAAAAATACCTATCATAAAAATGTAGTGGCTAGCGGACCGATAGCTTTAAAGGCAGCAAAGGTTAAAAACACAATTGTGATCAACTTTACCAGCGCTCAAAAGCTTAAAACTACCGGTGCAAGCGTATTAACAGGATTCGAACTGGAGGACCTCACCGGCACGCATTTTCAGGTTAAAGCCAGGATTGTTCAAAATGAGGTACACCTGAACATCCCCCCTGGTAAAACCATCAGCAAGGTTTTGTATGCCTGGCAGCCTTTTACCAGGGCCAATTTAATTAACGAGGCAGGTTTGCCCGCTTCTACATTTTCCATTTCTATACCCAATTAAAATGAGTTATAATACAAAAGAATTGCAGGATCTGGCCGCATTTTATCAAAACCAGCTGCTTAATAATACTGTTCCATTCTGGTTTCCAAGGTCAATTGATCAGGAACATGGCGGATATTTGTTTATGCGCGATAGGGATGGCAGCCTGATCGACGATGATAAAGCCGTTTGGATTCAGGGGCGAGCAGCCTGGCTGTTGTCCACACTGTATAACACCATAGAGCCAAAACAAGAATGGCTGGATGCCGCAAAATCGGGCATAGATTTTTTAAATGAGCATTGCTTTGATACCGACGGACAGATGTTTTTCCATGTTACGCGCGAGGGGAAACCGATCCGCAAAAGGCGTTATTACTTTTCAGAAACTTTTGCCGTCATCGCGAATGCGGCCTATGCAAAAGCCAGTGGCGATGAAACAGCCGCCGAAAAAGCAAGGTATTTGTTTGGGAAATGTATCGATTACGCCACTAAACCCGGTCTGTTGCCGCCAAAGTTTACCGAAACCAGGCCTGCAAAAGGGATTGGCGTGCCCATGATTATGATGAATACTGCGCAACAGCTGCGCGAAACCATTGGCGATCCACGTTGTGACGAGTGGATTATGAAATGGATTGAGGAAATTAAAAACGACTTTGTTAAAGACGATATTCAATGTGTAATGGAGCAGGTGGCGCCTGATGGTTCGATTATCGATCACATTGATGGCCGTACGTTAAACCCTGGTCATGCCATTGAAGGAGCCTGGTTTATCTTACACGAAGCCAAATACCGCAATAACGATCCTGAGCTGATTAAACTGGGCTGTAAAATGCTCGATTACATGTGGGAACGTGGCTGGGATCAACAACATGGCGGCATTTTATATTTCAGGGATGTGTATGGCAAACCCGTGCAGGAATATTGGCAGGATATGAAATTCTGGTGGCCACAAAACGAAACCATCATCGCTACATTATTGGCCTACACCTTAACCGGCGACGAAAAATACGCCCGCTGGCACAAATTGGTGCACGATTATGCCTATAGCAAATTTCATGATCCTGAACATGGAGAATGGTTTGGCTACCTGCACCGCGATGGCACTGTTGCCCAAACAGCAAAAGGCAACCTGTTTAAAGGACCCTTTCACCTGCCGCGGCAAGAGTGGTACTGCGCACAGTTGTTAAGCAGTTTGGGCTATTAAATCTGCTCAGGATGCCGCATGCAAATCGGCAACCAAAAATTTGGTGCTAATTCTGCTCATGGTTTCCAAACGTATGCCTAAATAACTGGCCAGGTAGCGTTTGGGAACCTTGTCAAAAGCCAAACCATTGGCTTCGAGCTGGCGGTACCTTTTCGATGCATTGGGTATTCGGGCCAGAATTGCCCTGTCGGATGCCGCATAGTAATGCAGTTCGAAAAGTTTTCTGCCAATCAGGTTAGCTTCCGGATAGTGCGAGTAAGCCGCCTCAATTAAATTATAGGGAATGCTAATCAGCACGCAATCTTCAAGCGCCTGTAAATATTCTATCGAGTGGTTGTCGTGGTCAAACGGGTGGCGAATGGCGCCAATAATCTCGTTCCCGAAACTAAACCAGGTGCTGATATCCTTTTTTCCGTCCTTCACAAACCCACGCACCAGGCCGCTCACCAAAAAGTAAAGCGAGTTGTTGTTGTCGATAGGCGAGAGTACATGTTTGTATTTTTTTACATGAATTATCTTACAGTTTTTTTCGTAAGAAGCTTTAAATTCACCCGATAGGGGATGAAGCTTTTCCAGGTACTGAAAAAGTGGAAGCATAGAAGAATGAGTGCTCAGATATTGCATTTATTAAACCTGCTAAATAGAAAAATTAATGGGACAGCATTTCTTTTGTAACCGCAAACCTACTTGCCTGGCAAGCGATCTGATTTGTTTGGTTGACTATGCAAAGTTACCTGCGGAAGGCAAAATCGTTGGCTAATTTGGGGCAATCGACCTCTAACTATTCAGCCGTTAGACCAAAAACAGGCCAAAAAGGGGCTTTTTAGCTCAATTCCTGGTTAAAATAGTTGGTAGGCATTACGCCCTTTTCTTTTTTAAAAGCGTTGTAAAAAGTGGCCAGACTTTTAAAGCCCGATTCGGATGCGATGGCTTCGATGGTTAATTTATCGCTTTTTAAGGGATGCTGGATTAAAAAATGAGCTACCCTGTAACCGTTAATCCAGTCACGAAAATTTTTACCAATTGTGTTGTTGATGATAAAAGAACAATGGTGAACAGGGATGTTGAGTTTTGCCGCCAGATCGATAATCTGAAAATCGTGAAGCAGGTAAAGCTGTTCCTGCTCCATCAACGTTTCCATAGCGTGCGAGAGTTCGGCCAGCTGTTCTTCGGGTAAATTTACCTTCTTTGCAGGTTGTTTATCCTTTATTTTTTGTGAGATAGAAAGTGAGTCGGCTGTTGTAACGGGTTCTTCAGGGATAAACTGAGCAGGCATATTTTTTTTATCCAGCTCAACCGATACCAATAAATAACCATAAAAAATATGCGGTTTATGCAGGGCATATAATACCAGGAACAGCAGTAAAAAGCAATTGGTAATTACAAATGAGGCTTGGGTGTAAGGAATATGCAATCCCCTTAAAATTACCGGAGTTAAACTCATTAACTGAAAAAACGTAGCCACACGCAGAAAGAAAACAATCCAATGCTTCCCGGGTTCGTCCCTTTTGCTGGTTTTATCCATTTTCCGGTAATAATGTACCCAGGCCAGGCATAAATAAGTAAATACCAATATGGGGCGCAAGGTGTAATGGAAATAGTTGGGAAAGAGTCCCGTTTGGGTTTTGAGCGAAAAATAGCCATTATCTGCCAGCTGTTTCGGAATAATAGCCCAGTCGAGTTCGGGCCAGCCATGCCAGGGCAGCACGTGGATTAATGCCAGCAAGGCGGGGATAAAATGCAGCCACTGCCATTTTCGTAAACCTGTGCTTTTATCAATAAAGCCCGAAATGTAGAGGTAAAAACAAGCTGGTGCAGCGTAGTAAAGTGGCGTAAAGGCCTGAAAAACATAGACCAGCGTTACTGGTTTTTCGGCTGCAATAAGTGCAGAAATTAAAATCTGGCCAAATCGGGCGAAAAATAAAAGTGAAAGTAAAATATTGAGTGTTTTATTCCCTTTTTTAGCAAAAAACAGGTTTATAGAGAATAGAAGCAGAAAAAGACAGCAGGTGCCGACTAAAAGATTCAAAAACTGCATATTTTCAGCCAATATAAAGCTTTGTTAGAAAATAGCGCTGTACGAATTTGTTTACAACTATATCGGCTTGTTTTGTAAACGGACAATGGCAATTCCGATTCGAATTATTGCGTTTTTACTACAGATTACTCATTTTGGCTGTTTGCAATGATAAAATTGCACAGGAAAGAATAGGTGGCTAAGGATTTGAAATAAATGAGTACGCAGATTGGTTACATCTCCTGTCTTAAAAGGCAATCCTTTATAAATCGAATAATTTTTACCACTATAATTTTTTATGCCATCGTTACCGGAAGTCGAAAAATTATCAAAATCGTAAAATTTGTTAAATGTTTGTAGGGCATGTTAGGATAATATAATTTTGTCTACTAATACGATAGATTTTATATAGATTATGAATTTTGAAAACATTATTCCGACTGCTATCCCGCTTTGTAACCGTTTTTCTGTCTGTTGCTGAGCTTCATTCTCGCTTAATTGATGTATGATCTTGCCTACGTTACCCATGCAATAGAATAACACGATTGCCAAAATTAAGCTGGTTTTCGCTAACAAAATATTAAATATTATACCCTGGTATAGAAAGGAGTGCGCAAACAACAGATAATTACAACACAATAATAAAGGAAAGGTGGCATTGCTGCAGCCTCCCCAAATTTCGACCATTTAACCGGAGATCAATTGGCGTTGCATCCGGTCAATTATTTAATGATCATGCTAAAATTATGAATTTTGCAGGTAAATTTTTCATGTTGATGAAGCTTTCAGCAATTTCATGTTCGGCATAAACCAATATCCATTATGAAAATACGCGGAAAGTCCTGGAAGGACTCGCAATTTGCCCCCTTTTCCAAAACATTTTTATTGCCAGGCTTAACAGGAATGCTTCTCATTTCTGCCATTATACCGGTCTCGGCTAAAAAAAGCGGTGAGCAACCAAATATTAATTTCCCCAAACATTTAAATGTGGCTAGTGCTGCTTTTAAACCGGTTTCAGGAGCAAAGCTTAAAACAATCACCATTTCGGGAAAAGTAACCGATGAAAAGAATCTGCCTTTACCTGGCGTTAGCGTTAGGGTTAAAGGAACTACTCAGGTAGTTTCAACCAATCCCGATGGTGAATTTAAGCTTATTACCGATCTGAACCAGCCAATTCTGGTTTTTAGTTATGTGGGTTACAAAACAAAAGAACTTGTTTATAATGGCCAGCCGGTATCGGTAAAGCTCGATCCCGATCAAAGTAAGCTCGAGGAAGTATTGGTGGTGGGTTATGGTACCCAAAGAAAAAGTGATGTACTGGGTTCGGTAGCTTCTTTTAATGCCAAAGCTGTCGAAGAAAAGCCCATTGTACGCGTAGAACAGGCGCTTATTGGCCAGATGGCAGGTGTGCAGGTAAGGCAGCAAAGTGCTACACCTGGTGCGGGTTTAAGCATTCAGGTGCGTGGTGCAGGCTCAATTACTGCGGGTAACGAGCCGCTTTATGTTTTAGATGGCTTTCCTTTGGATGTGGCCAGCCAAAACGCTGCGGGCGGCATTTCAAACAGTCCGCTCGATAACCTAAATCCGAACGATATAGAAAGTGTGCAGGTGCTGAAAGATGCGGCAGCAGGAGCCATTTACGGCTCGCGAGCGGCAAACGGAGTAGTGATTATTACAACCAAAAAAGGCATATCTGGCAAACCTAAAATTAGTGTAAATGCCAATGCCGGTATCAGTTCAATAGCCAGAAAAATTGATATGCTCAGCGCCGATGAATGGGTGGCGCAGGCTACCGAACTGGCCAATAGTGCCTGGGTAGCCTCTGGTACAGGCAGAACGGCTACCCAAACCAATGCTGAACGGGCTGCAATTTTAGGACTTGCTGCAGGTACCATTAATACCGCCTATATGACTGATCCGCGCTGGGCACAGCCCGGTCACCCCGGATTGGATTATGTAGACTGGCAGGATGCCATTTTTACCCGTGCACCTTATCAAAATTACGAGGTTTCGGCTAGTGGCGGGTCTGAAAATGTGAGTTATTTTATCTCAGGCAACGTGCTAAACCAAAACGGAACGTTAATCAATTCTAATTTTAAAAATTACGGTATCCGGGCCAATGTAGAGGCCCATGCGAGTAAAAAGCTTAAATTCGGAATCAACCTGGCGCCATCCTATTCGGTTAATAATGCGCCTCCGGGCGAAGGGAAGGATAATCAGTTAATGAATGCCCTGCAAATGGTCCCGGTAGTAGAGAGTTCGGCTGGCATAAATTCGGGCGCCTACGGAAACAGCACTTATACCTGGGCAAGTCCGAGGCTCATTAGCCCTTATGCCTATCTCGAAACTGCTGTCAATAAAATTAAAACGTCAAGGTTATTGGCTTCTATCTATGCCGATTATCAGATTGTAAAGGGTTTATCGCTAAGATCGAGTGTAAACTACGATAATGTAGATCGCAATACTTCAAAATATACTTCCGATCAGGTTACAGTGGGCGCGGCATCGGCTTTGTTAACCAATCCCGGGCTTTATTCTACAGGTTCCTATGCGGTAACCAAAAAGCAAAATTTTTTGAATGAAAACACCCTGAATTACACGACTACCATTGCAGGCGTTCATAAAATATCAGCTATTGCAGGGGTATCGTACAACATTGTGCATACAGAAGGGGTGAGTTTGGCCACTGCCGGAGGTTTTGCCAACGATATCATTAAAACTTTAAGCAATGCCATTGCCAACTCGGCAGGCGTTACCACTACCGGAACTTCAACCGCGGCCAACAATACCCTGTTTTCTTATTACAGCAGGCTACAGTATGCTTTTAAAGATAGGTACTTGTTGTCGGGTACGCTCCGGAGAGATGCTTCCTCTAAATTTGGTTCCGAAAACCGTTGGGGCACCTTTCCGTCGGTTTCTGCCGGATGGAAAATTTCAGAAGAATCTTTTCTTAAAGATGTTAAGGCCATTAGCGAGTTGAAACTGCGTTTAAGCTGGGGTAAATCGGGCAACAACAACATTGGCGATTACAATGCAATCAGCACATTGGTAAATTCTAATTACGTATTTGGAGGCAATACGCCTGTAACAGCTACCGGGCAGGTAGTATCGGGTTTGGCCAACAAGGCACTGAAATGGGAAACCTCCAACACTTATGATTTGGGCCTGGATGTAAGTCTTTTGGTCAACAGGATCAATTTTACTTTCGATGCCTATCATAAAAAGAATACCGATCTGCTGTTAAACCTGCCTGTTTTATCGGCGAGTGGCTTCAGTACCAGCTTACAAAATATTGGCGCAGTGGTTAACAAGGGGCTCGAGTTTGGCTTAAATACCGTAAACATTAAAACGGCCAGTTTTACCTGGTCAATGAGTGCCAATATTGCTTTTAACAAAAATACCGTTACCGAGCTTGGCCCAACACATGCCGATATCGAAATTGCCTCTGCCTACAGCGGTAGCAACGCGCCTTATTTACTTCGCGAAGGTTTGCCAGCCTTTAGTTTTTACATTACCAAAACCGATGGAATTTTAACTGCGGCTGATATTGCCAATCCTGCCGTCGCCAAAGTATCTGGTCAGAAAGCTGGCGATGCCAAATATGTTGATGCCAACGGCGACGGAAAAATCAGTGCTGCCGATCGCGTAATTGGCGGTCAGCCATCACCTAAATATACATGGGGCTGGACTAACAATTTCCAATACGGAAATTTCGATCTGGGTATACAATTATATGGCCAGCACGGCGGATCGATCCTTTCGTACCTCGGTCGTGCAATTGATTTTTCGGGCAGCACCACGGCAAATGTGCTTGGGGTGTGGAGAGACCGCTGGAGTGTCGCTGATCCTAATCCGGATGCACCGAGGGGTAAACTGGGCGCAAGCTATACTTATCCAAACGTAACCTCTGACTGGGTTTACTCGAGCGATTTTTTACGCGTGCAGAACATTACTTTAGGTTATAACCTCAAAAGTCTGATCAAAACACCTGGAATTTCTTCAGCGAGGATTTTTGTCGCCCTGGAAAACTATTTCTCTCACGATAAATATAAAGGTGGGGCAAATCCCGAAGCCCAAAATACAAATGTAAGTGGCGATGCCAGTTACGCCATATCGGGCGATTATGGTTCTGCGCCATTAAGTAAAACGGCTTCAATTGGTATAAACATTGGCTTTTAGTAAAAATAAGATGAAAACGAAAATATACTTAACCCTGTTCTCCGCATTGCTGCTATTAGCCAGTTGTGAAAAACAGTTAAATCAAACCCCCGAATCGAGCTTAGCTACCGAAAACTTTTTCACCAACAATAACGATTTCCTGCAGGCCGTAAATGGGGTGTATGCACAATTAAGTAATTATCCCAGTCAGGCCTTATGGTTGGGCGAAATGCGCAGCGATAACATTAATGCAACCTCTGATGGTAACCGCGACTGGGATGGAATTAACAATTTTACACCCAGTATTACCACAACAGGTTTTGTAACTACTGCCTGGAAAGCCAATTTTAATGGTATTTACAATGCAAATACGGTTTTGGCCGCACTCGAAACTAAAGGGAGCGTACTTACTGCCGCAAATGCTACCCGTTACACTGCCGAAGTACGTTTCTTAAGGGCTTTCTATTATTTTTCTCTGGTGCGAACTTTTGGTCAGGTACCCTTAATTGCTACAGTAAAAAGTGCTGCTGAAGTGGCGACCATTCCGCGAAGTCCTGTGGCCGATGTGTACGCGTTAATCGAATCAGATCTGCAATATGCGGCAACCAATTTGCCAGCAACTTTTACCGGTGCCGATTTGGGCAGGCCAACAGCTTATGCCGCAAAAGGATTACTGGGGCTGGTTTATCTCACTAAATCAGGGCCAACTTACGGTATAAACGGTCCGGGGCTTAACAGTAACGAATACAATAAGGCTGCTGCCATGTTCGATGCAGTGCTTACCGGGAGTCCTTACAGTTTTGCTAATAATTATTCATCCATATTTTCTTATACTAATGAGAACAATAGCGAGGTAGTTTTCGATATTCAGTTTGCCTCGAGCTTAAACGGCGCCGGTTTTCCTTCGCATTTGGTGCCCGTAGCTTACTGGACCAGCAACGGTATTTCGAACAGTTACGGTAATGGTTATGGTGCAAGTACTTTTCCGGTGGCTAAAAGTTTAGTAACTGCCTATGCCACCAATACCGTAAGCGGAACAGATATCAGGTATCCTTTTAATGTGGCTACCACCTATACTCCTGGTCCGTTTATTAAAAAATATATCGATGTGGCTAAAAAAGGCCTGTCGGGAAAAGATTGGTCAATTAATTTTATTGTGCTGCGTTATACCGATATCTTGCTGATGAAAGCAGAATGTATTTTGCATGGTGCGCCAGGCACACAGGCCGATGTCGATGCTGCGGTTAACCAGGTAAGGGCCAGGGCAGGGGTAGGTGCATTAACGAATGTAAATATCCAAACCCTGATGCAAGAGCGGCAGCGGGAATTTTTAGGCGAAGGGCTTCGCTGGAACGATTTGGTGCGTGAAGGTTTGGCGGTTTCGCAGATGAATGCCTGGAGAATTGCCGACGGTATTACTAAAATCAACGAAATTGTACCCAATTATGTTATTTATCCTGTGCCGGCTTCAGAAATTCAGACTGCTCCCGGACTTTACACGCAAAATCCTGGCTACAATTAGATTATATTTACGAAAAATAGCTGTCAATTATTTAAAATGATCAAAAAAAGTTTAATTATAGCCGGTTTGTCGATCCTTTTTAGTGGATTAACCTTTGCCCAGCGAAAACCAGGACAAAAGCCCAATATTGTTTTTATCCTCGCTGATGATTTAGGTTATGGCGATGTGGGAGTTTATGGTCAAAAGCTGATCCTGACACCCAATATCGATAAACTGGCCAATGAAGGTACACGATTTACCGATTTCTATGCCGGCGCACCCGTTTGTTCTCCATCAAGAGGCTCAATTCTTACCGGGCTAAACACCGGGCATGCTACCATCAGGGGCAATGCGACCGAGCAAGGTGGACTTCCCGGTAAAAAAGGTAAAAATGTAGTGTACAGGGCAAATCTTACTAAAAACGATTATACCATAGGCAACCTGATGCAGGATGCCGGATACAACACTTCGCTGGTAGGAAAATGGCATGTTGATGGCTACGATTCGCTGGCTACGCCTTTACAGCGGGGATTTGATCAGTTTTCGGGCTGGTTAATCAATATACCGGCAACCTATGCCAGCACCTATTGGCCCGACCATCGTTATGTAAACGGCAAACTCGAAACGGTTGAGCCCAATACCAACGCCCAAAAAGGTTATTACGAAACGAATATCTGTACAGATGAAGCTCTGGCTTACCTGAAAACACAAAAAGACAGTAAAAAACCTTTCTTTTTGATGTTAAACTTTAATAATCCGCATTCACCACTCGATGTGCCCGATCAAGCCATCTATAAAAATAAAAACTGGCCTGATGACATGAAAACCTATGCGGCCATGGTTTATTACATGGATCAATCGGTAGGTAAGATTAAAGATTACCTCCTTAAAAGTGGCTTATCGGAAAATACGATTGTCTTTTTTGCTTCCGATAATGGGCCGCGGTCAGAACCTACCAGCCAGCTGAAAGCTGTTTCGGAGTTTTTCGATTCGAACGGAAAACTTAAAGGATATAAAAGAGATATGTACGATGGCGGCATCCGTATCCCGTTTATTGCCTGGGCACCCTTTATTAAAAATGCGCCTAAAACGAGTAGTGTGCCGGGATACTTCCCTGATATCATGCCTACATTTGCCGAAATTGCAGGAAAAACCAGCGGCTTTAAAACAGATGGCGCCAGCATTTATCCGGTAATTAAAGGGAACAAATTTAATACCGACCGTTTTTTATACTGGGAATTTTTTGAACTCGGCTTTGAACAAGGTGTGCGTTATGGTTGGTGGAAAGGGGTGAAAAGGCATCATAAGCTCGAGCTTTACGATCTGAAAACCGATATCGGTGAAACTAAGGATGTAGCGGCTGCCCACCCTGATATCGTGAAGAAAATGGAAGATTACCTGTTAACGGCGAGAATAGAGTCGCCATATTGGACGGTGAAATAAGCACTAAATATAGCCTTGTAGCTTGCTAATTGGTAAGCTACAAGGCTATGTTATTATCTCTTTTAAACGACAAGGGAGATAAACCAGCATGTTTTTTAAAGTATTTCCCGAAGAAAGAAGGATTACTGAAATGGAGCTCTTCGGCGATTTCCGAAATGTTCATTACATGCCCGGTAAGTAATAATTTAGCTTCCCTGATTACAAAATCGTCTATATGCTCTCCGGCTGAGCGACCTGTAACCTGTTTAACCACCTGCGAAAGATGCCTTGGGGTAATGTGCAGGCAGTTGGCATAATAAATTACCCGTTTTTCTGCTTTAAAACGTTCCGATACCAGCGATAAAAAACGGTTGGTAAGCTCTACCTGGCTGCTTATAGCTGCGTCTGGCAGTTTCTTTTGCTTCTCGTTCAGTAAAAAGATATCGTAAACAATAGATAAGAAGCTATTGTGGATAATGTCATCAATATGGCGGGTGTGTTTAGAAATCGAAAGTCGGTTTTGAAGTGCCATCATGTCGGCCAGTACCTGCTCATATTCTGCTTTCGAAAGCGAAAACTTCAACAGTTCGTTCCCGTTAAATATTTTATAGGTTTCGGCAATATTAAAGAATATGCCTTTTCGTGCCAGGTAGCTTTTATTGAAGTGCGTAAAAATAATGGAGGCACCCGGTTCTTCAGGTATTTCGTAAATATGATCGGGCAACATGCATAATATGTCGCGGGTATTTAAAGTGTATTCTTCAAAATTGATCTTTATTTTCAGGCTCCCTTTTTTAACCATTAAAATCCCGAAATCGGTAGACCGGAATGGCGATTTAGGACAGTCATTTCCGCTGGCGCTATTGTATATCGACACCATCAACTCAACACCCGTTAAGGTATCGGCATGGCCCGATGATGATAGCTTTTTGCCCGGATGCAATTGTCCCATTCTGGTGTTAAATTATGAGTTTGATTAGTCCTTAAAATCGTTTAGGTTTTGTGTTTCAGATTGTGTTGAAACGACCCGGTTTTTCCTGTCTTCAAATGTATGTTTCGGACGATAATATTTTATTATTTTTTAAAAATTTGACGAAAATCTGATTAAAAACCAATCATTTGATTAATTTTTAAAGTGCTATTGTTTTTTATTAATTTATTAAATATTAGTGTTTTATGTATTGTTGTGTGGTTTTTTGAATGCTATATAGGTGATTTTTTGAATTTTACCTTTTTATTTAAAAAGTCAGATAGTAGAACGGTCAACTCATCTAAATGTCATATTCACCCGATCCACCTTTTTGACCAATATATCCCACCTTTCAACCTTTTTTTAGGTCAGATTCTGCGTTAAAATTGTGTTAACAAAACATCAGATAAAAGTGAAGGGCTACCGGCTTTTTGCTAATGGTATTGATGCGTTTGGTGTAAAATGATATGCTTCAAACAAGAAAGAATAACAGCATTGGCATGCGTAAAAAACTACAGGATAGAATTGCTTCGTTTAAAGATGCAACACTTATAAAAGAAAAAGGATTGTACCCTTATTTCAGGTCAATTGAATCGGCTCAGGATACCGAGGTGGTGATTAACGGAAAAAAGGTGCTCATGTTTGGCTCCAACTCTTATTTGGGGCTTACCAACCACCCCGAAATTAAAAAGGCTTCGAAAAATGCCATTGATAAGTATGGTACAGGTTGTGCAGGTTCACGGTTTTTAAACGGCTCGCTCGATATTCACCTGGAGCTTGAGCAACGCCTTGCAAATTATGTAGGTAAAGAGGCCGCGGTATTGTTTAGCACCGGTTTTCAGGTAAACCTGGGCGTAATTTCCTGCCTGCTCGATCGCAATGATTATCTCATTCTGGATGAGTACGACCATGCTTCGATTATCGATGGGAGCAGGCTGTCTTTCTCCAGAACGATAAAATACGCGCATAACGATATGGCCGATTTGCGGAGCAAAGTGAGTCGTTTACCAGCCGATTCGGCCAAACTCATTGTTTCGGATGGTATTTTTAGCATGGAAGGCGATTTGGTTAATTTACCCGAAATGGTCGAAATAGCCGATGAATTTGGTGCAAACATCATGATGGATGATGCCCACAGTTTGGGCGTAATTGGTTTTAATGGGGCAGGTACCGCTTCGCATTTTAACCTCACCAATAAGGTAGACCTGATTATGGGCACCTTCAGTAAATCGCTGGCTTCGCTGGGCGGTTTTATTGCCGGCAATACCGAAACCATTGAATTTATTAAACACCGGGCCCGCTCGCTCATGTTTAGTGCAAGCATGCCGCCTTCGGCTGTGGCCAGTGTAATTGCCGCGCTTGATATTATTGAAAGAGAGCCCGAGCGTATTGATAAACTGTGGGCCAATACCAATTATGCCAAAAAGCTTTTGCTGGATGCCGGATTTGATATCGGCCACAGCAACAGTCCCATTATTCCGGTATATATCAGAGACAATACGGCAACTTTTATGATTACCAATATCCTCCAGGAGAACGGCATATTCGTTAACCCAGTGGTATCGCCTGCAGTGCCGTCTGATTCTTCGCTCATCCGTTTTTCGCTGATGGCTACGCATAGTTTTGAGCAAATAGAAACGGCTGTTGAGCAATTGAAAGCTGCCTTTGTTGCGGTTAATGTTAACCTTTTAAATGTAAGGTTATGAGGGTAATTAAGCCGGTTACGGACAAAAAAGATTTAAAGGCCTTTATCGATTTTCCGCATACGCTTTATGCCGGCGACCCTAATTATGTGCCCGAGCTTTTTATTGCCCAACGGGATTTACTAACGCCCGGCAAACATCCGTTTTTTAAACATTCTACCATTGCGCTTTTTTTGTTGCTAGATGGGATTGAAATTATCGGCCGTATTGCAGCTATCGAAAATACCCGCCACAATGAGGTTTACGAGGCAAAAGATGGTTTTTTCGGCTTTTTTGATTGCATAAATGATGATGCGGCGGCACAGCAACTGATCCAAAAGGTACACCAATGGCTCGAAGGCAGGCAGCTAACACGCGTGCTGGGACCTGTAAATTTCTCTACCAATGAGGTTTGTGGTTTATTGATTGAAGGTTTTGATGGCCCGCCGGTAGCCATGATGCCTTACAATGCGCCGTATTATCTGCTCCTGCTCGAAAAAATGGGCTATGTAAAAAATGTCGATCTGCGTGCATATCGCTATACCGCCGGAAACTATAACGACAGGTCGCTTAAACTGATGGACCGGATTAAGGAAAGATTGCTCCGCAATAACATCACCATCCGCACCATCAATATGAAAAAATTTGCTGAGGAGCGCGATGCCCTGCGTGAGGTGTATAACCGCGCATGGGATAAAAATCTCGGTTTTGTACCCATGAGCGATGCCGAATTTGAGTACACCGCCAATGATCTTAAACTGATCCTCGATCCTAAATTCTGCATTATGGCCGAGCAGGATGGAAAGATTGTAGGCTTTGCACTGGCCATACCCGATATCAACCAGATACTGATCAAAATAAAAAGGGGCAGGCTGTTTCCAACCGGGTTAATTAAGTTGCTGGCCAATAAAAAGAAGATTGATGGCATTAGGATTATGCTGCTTGGCGTGGTAGATGGGTACCGGAAAATGGGCATTGAAGCTTGTCTGTATGGCGAAATCATCAGGCACTTTATGGAAAAGAAAATGAAATATGCCGAAGCCAGCTGGACACTCGATCACAACGATATGGTAAACAGGCCTATCGAAGATATTGGCGGAAAGCTCTATCGCAAGTATCGAATTCTGGAAAGAAGCCTATGAAAAAGCGGATTTTAATTACCGGGGCTACAGGCTTTGTTGGCTTTCATTTAATCGAAACGGCTTTAACAAACGGTCTGGAGGTGTTTGCCAATGTTCGTAAAACAAGCCAAACCGGGCATTTGCAGGGCTTGAACATCAATTTTGTGGAGCTCGATTTTGAGTCGATTTACCAGATGGCAAAGCATATAGATGAGCATAAATACGATTATGTAATCCATGCTGCGGCAGTAACCAAGGCCGAAAACCTCGATCAGTACAACAAGTTTAACGCAGTTTATACCCGTAATCTGGCCATTGCGGTAACGCAAGCAAGGCATAAAGTAGCAAAATTTGTGTTTGTAAGCAGCCTTGCTGCATTGGGGCCGTTAAAAAAGCACGATGATCGGTTGAGCGATAACGGGGCTTCAAACCCGGTAACCTACTATGGTAAAAGCAAAGCTTTGGCCGAAACCTATTTACAAAATATCGATAACCTGCCCTGGCTGGTGTTTCGCCCAACGGCGGTTTACGGACCGCGAGAGCGCGAAATATTGATGGTGATTAAAGCCATAAACCGCGGTGTTGAGGTGTACCTAGGCGATAAAGAGCAGCAGCTAAGCTTTGTGTATGTCAAAGATCTGGCTCAAATCATGGTCAGCTCGCTGCAATCTAAAGTGGTTAACAAAAGTTACAACGTTTCAGACGGTGAGGTTTATGGCAGGTCTACCTTTTCTGAGCATGCGCGGGCCATTATGCAAAAGAAAACCTTTAAAGTGCAGGTGCCATTACCACTGATTAAAGGAATTGCCTGGAGCCTCGAAAAAGGATATAAGCTCATCCGTAAAATGCCCACCCTAAACATCGATAAAGTGAACGAGCTTACCGGCATTAACTGGAGCTGCGACATTAAAAATATTAAAAACGACCTCGGTTTCAGTCCGCGATACCAGCTGCAACAAGGTTTAGAAGAAACAATAAAATGGTATCAGCTTAACAAATGGTTATAAGTATTTAAATAAGATAAGATGACAGAACAAGTAAAATCAGCAAATGGCAAACTTGGAATATTAATGCCAGGCCTGGGTGCAGTAGCTACAACCATGATTTCGGGTGTCGCAGCGGTGAAAAAAGGATTATCAAAACCAATTGGTTCGCTTACACAGATGGGCACCATCCGCATTGGTAAACGCACCGAAAAGAAAGAACCTAAAATTAAAGATTTTGTTCCATTGGCCGCACTGGAGGATTTGGTTTTTGGCGGTTGGGACGTTTATGAAGATAACGTTTATGAAGCGGCCATGAATGCACGCGTACTGGATGCCAATTTACTGCGCGATGTAAAAGAAGAATTGCAGGCCATTAAGCCTATGCGTGCCGCTTTCGATCGCAATTATGTTAAAAACCTCGATGGCAAGTTCGTAAAAGATATCGATAATCGCTACGAACTGGCATTGGCAGTGATTGATGACATCAATAACTTTAAGGCCGATAACAACTGCGACCGTATCGTACTGGTTTGGTGTGGTTCTACCGAAATTTATTTCGAACCTTCTGAAGTACACAACTCGCTGGCTGCTTTTGAGCAGGGTTTAAGAGACAACGATCCGCGGATTGCACCAAGTATGATTTATGCGTATGCAGCATTAAAACTCGGAATTCCTTTTGCCAACGGTGCCCCGAATTTAACTGTCGATATTCCGGCTTTAATTGAATTAGCCAAAGAAACCAATACCCCAATTGCCGGAAAAGATTTTAAAACCGGACAAACCTTAATGAAAACCATTCTGGCTCCGGGGCTTGCTGCCCGCTCACTGGGTGTAAATGGCTGGTTTTCGGATAACATTTTAGGTAACCGCGATGGTTTGGTATTGGATGATCCGGATAACTTTAAAACCAAAGAAGTTTCTAAACTGGGCGTATTGGAAGATATTTTCAAACCAGAAATCAATCCGGATTTATATGGCGAGATGTACCATAAAATCAGGATCAATTACTATCCGCCACATGGCGATAATAAAGAGAGCTGGGATAACATCGACATTTTTGGCTGGTTGGGTTATAAGATGCAGATTAAAATCAATTTCCTTTGCCGCGATTCGATTTTAGCTGCACCAATTGTACTGGATTTAGCCTTGTTTATGGATTTGGCTAAACGTGCAAACCTATCGGGCATTCAGGAATGGCTTTCGTTCTATTTAAAATCGCCGCAAACCATTCCGGGCGTACCTGCTGAGAATGACATTTTTAAGCAGTTAATTAAGCTTCAAAATACCCTGCGTTACATTATGGGCGAAGAATTGATTACCCATTTGGGACAGGATTATGAAGAAGAAGTGGTAGAAACGGCCTAGTGTTTTTTCACAAGTTCATATCTACAGCCTTCGGCATTGGCTACATTGGCAAGGGTGCAGGTACCGTCGCTGCGGCGGTTACCTGCGCCCTCTGGTGGTTTTTGCAAACCCCGTATACCAATCCCTACCTGTGGCCTTTTTTATCATCGATATTTATTTTACTGATAGGCGTAATTACCGGCGATGAGGTAGAGAAAGTTTGGGGTAAAGACCACCAAAGGGTAGTGATTGATGAAGTAGCCGGAATGGGCATTGCCTTACTCTGTGTGCCGTTAAAATGGCCGTATTACTTAATGGCTTTAATCCTTTTCAGGTTTTTCGATATCGCCAAACCATTTTACATCAGGCGGTTGGAAGTATTGCCGGGTGGATGGGGTGTAATGGCTGATGATATGCTGGCTGGAATTTATGCCAATGTGCTATTGCAGGGTATTATCCTTTTAGGCCTGTTTTAATATGCTTACTTTTTTAAAAGCCCAGGCTTCTTCGTTAACGGCTTCGGCTACCGATTTTTTAATTACCACCTTAGCCGTCAGCATTTTCGGCTGGTGGTATCTGGCCGGGAGCATTATCGGTACTGTATCGGGTGGGCTTGTAAATTTCTACATCAACCGCAACTGGGTTTTTAATGCCGGCAGAGTAGAAGTGAGGCAACAAATCATCAGGTACATGTTGGTGTGGCTGGGCAATTTATTACTGGTAACCCTGTTTGTGTACCTGTTTGCCCATTTTTTTAAGCTCAATTACCTGTTCTCCAAAATAGCAGTTTCTGTAGTAATCGGACTCAGCTACAATTATTATATGCAAAAGCAGTTTATTTTTCCCTTAAAATGAAAGTTATTTATTCATTTTTGATAGTCGTGGTTTGCCTTGCAACAGGTTTAAGTGCTTATGCGCAAAAAACGGTTGTTACCGGTGCCGTGCGCGATGCCGTTTCTAAAGAGCCGCTGCCTTATGTATCTGTATTTTTTAAAGGCACCACCATTGGCACCCAAACCGACCTTAACGGGAATTATGCGCTCAGTTCGTCGGGCCCGCAAGAGGGATTGAGTTTTAATTATGTGGGCTATATCACCCTGTCGAAAAATGTAAATCCCGGTTTTGAGCAAAAGCTGGATGTAGCCCTTGTGCCCGATGCAAAGGCGTTGGGAGAAGTTACTGTAGTTGGTGGTAAAAAAACGCGTTATCGCAATAAGGATAATCCGGCTGTAGAGCTCATCAAACAGGTAATTGCCCACAGGGAAGAAAACCGGATCAGCAATTTCAATACCGCTGCTTTCAGGCAGTACGATAAAATGCTTTTTTCGATGAGCAATGTGTCCGAAAAATTTAAAAACAAAAGGATTTTCAGGAATTATCAGTTCCTTTTTCAGGAGCAGGATTCGACCTTAATTGGCGGTAAAAATCTGTTGCCCATTTACATACAGGAGAAGCTAACCGATAAATATTTTGCCAGCGACCCAACACGGAACAAATCGGTAATTATTGGCGAGAAACAGGTTAATTTCGATCAACAGCTAGTTGATAACAACGGTATGAAGGTTTATTTCGAGCGCATGTACCAGGATATTGATATTTATAAAAACAATATTTCGGTTATCAGCAATGAGTTTTTAAGCCCCATTGCCAATGCTGCACCTTCTTTTTATAAATTTTTTATTACCGATACCATAAAAACAGGCCATGGCGAGGTGATTGAACTTGCATTTACGCCCAGAAACGGTACCGACATGCTGTTTGAAGGTAAACTATACGTGAGCAACGATTCGCATTTTGCCGTTACAGGTGTATCAATGGGGGTAAATAAAAATATCAACCTTAATTTTGTAAGGGCTTTAAAAATTGATCTCGATTTTGAACCTACAGTTTCGGGCAAATACAGTTTAGCCAAAAGCAAGCTGATTGCCGATTTCGGGCTGGGTAAAACCAAAGGTATGGGCTTTACCGGCGAACGCTCTTCAACCTATAAAAATTATCAGTACGATATTAAACTGCCCGATACTATTTTTCAGGGCAGGAGCATTGTTTCGGTTGCCGGCGCCTCGGCCCGCGATGAGCAATATTGGGAAAAGAACCGTTTAGATCCACTTTCAAAAGAGCAGGCAAAGATTTATCACAACATCGATACCCTACAGAAGATACCCTCTTTTCAGCGTACGGTAAAAATTGCAACCTTGCTTTTTGCAGGTTATGGTAATCTTGGCCCTTACGAAATTGGTCCTGTTAATACCTTTTACAGTTTTAATAATGTAGAGGGTTTTCGCCTGCGTTTCGGCGGACGTACCACACCCGAACTCAGCAAGCGCTTTTACTTCGAAAATTATGCTGCTTATGGTTTTAAAGATGAAAAATGGAAATTCTTCCTGTCGGCAACTTACTCCATTAACAACAAATCCATTTACCAGTTTCCGCAAAATTATGTGCGGGCCAGTTTTCAGCGCGATACCAAAATTCCCGGTCAGGAACTGCAGTTTGTGCAGGAAGATAACTTCCTCCTGTCGTTTAAACGCGGGCTAAACGATATGTTGCTTTACAACGATTTTTACCGGTTGGATTATGTGCATGAGTACGAAAACCATTTTTCTTACGCCTTTGGGTTTAAAAAATGGAGCCAAACGCCTGCCGGCGGGTTAAACTACCAGGCCAATGGCGACGGGTTTATTAACCGTTTAACCACAAGCGAACTTTCGCTTGCTTTGCGTTATGCACCTAACGAAAAGTTTATTCAGGGTAAAATTTACCGTGTGCCCATTGCCGATCGTTATCCGGTATTTAACCTGCGTTATACTGCAGGGATAAAAGGTTTGCTGGGGGGCGAATACAATTACCATAACCTAACCGGAAGTGTGGATAAGCGTTTTTACCTTTCGCAGCTGGGTTATAGCGATGTTACTGTAGAAGGCAGTTACATAGCCGGCAGGGTGCCTTTCCCGCTGCTGGCCATCCACAGGGCTAACCAAACTTATGCCTATCAGCTCAATTCGTATAACCTGATGAATTTTCTGGAGTTTGTGAGCGATCATTATGTGAGCATTAACATCGATCATAATTTTAATGGCTTTTTCTTCAATAAGTTACCACTCATTAAAGAGCTTAAATTAAGGGAAGTGGTTTCGTTCAAAGCACTTTATGGTGGTTTGCGCGATGAGAACAACCCGGCAAGCGGTAATGGTATTTACCAGTTACCGGCATTCGATAACGGTTTGCAAAGAACCTATTCGCTGGGTAATGAACCTTACATGGAAGGAAGTGTGGGCATTGGCAATATTTTCAAGTTATTGAGGGTAGATCTGGTTAGGCGTTTTACCTATCTGGATAATCCCGAGGTAGCTAAATGGGGGATCAGGGCAAGGGTTAAATTTGATTTTTAAATAAAAATATATGGAAAGCGTAAAATTAAGAGATCGCCTTCAGCTGGCCATTTACAAAGTGATTAATCCATTTGTAAAAGGGCTAATTAAAATAGGTTTAACGCCTAACATGGTAACCAGCATTGGCCTGGTGCTCAACATTGGCGTAGCGGTAATTTTTGTACTGGGTGCCGAAAAGTCTAACCGTGGCGATATGTCGTACATTGGCTGGGGCGGCGCACTGGTACTTTTTGCCGGCCTTTTCGATATGCTCGATGGTCAGGTGGCCCGCCTGGGTAACATGAGTTCCAGGTTTGGGGCACTGTACGATTCGGTACTCGATCGTTACAGCGAAATGATTATGTTTCTTGGTATTTGCTATTACCTGGTTGCGCACCACTACTTTTTAAGCTCGCTGTTTGCTTTTATTGCCCTAATCGGCTCAATGATGGTGAGTTATACCCGTGCCCGCGCCGAAGGTTTGGGCGTAGAATGTAAGGGTGGATTGATGCAGCGACCTGAGCGGGTAGTAACCATTGGTGTATTTGCCATTGCTTGTGGCATAACCGGGCATTTTATTGGCGGCGATTATAAAATTTACCTTCCGGGAATTTCCTTTCATGTATTCGAAACCATGTCGGTTTTTACCTTACCCATTACTTTAATGGCCGTTTTAACCAATATTACAGCGATAAAAAGGCTGCAGGAAGCCAAAAAAGGCTTGGAAGCACAGGAAAGAAATGAAAAAAAGACCAGCAATAAAGCGGCTTTAGTGGCTGCAGCCTTACTTATTTTAGGGATGGGGGCTATGGCGCCGGCAACCGCAATGGCACAGGGTGATAACCCATCACCCATTGTTTTCCCAACCCCTGAAGGCATTAGCAATCAGCTTTTTTACTTACAACGCGATCCCAATACCAACACCATTGTTTGCCAGTTGAATGTTGATAAACACGGCGAAGTAAATAAAGACCAGCCCATAAATGTTTTCTGGATGCGTTACGGCGATAAAGGAGAGAAGAAAGAACTCAGCTACATACAGCGCAAATTTGCCTACGGCATTGCGAGTAAAGATTTGGGCAATGGGCAATTCGAGCTTCGCTTTGTTTCGCATAAAAAACTGCCCATGTACCTGCGTAAATCAACAGCCGATAAAAAATACCATGTTTACGCTACCATCAACGATAAAAAGATGGAAATCGAACGCATATTCCTGCGCATTGAGGGTGGTACTTTCTGGTTCCCAAATGTAAAATATGTCGAAATAAGAGGTCGTGATGCTGCGACGCCGGCCAAAGCATTTACAGAAAGGATTAAAATTTAAGATATGAAGAAGAATTTTGTATCCAACAGCACTGCATCGGTAAGGATGTTTAAAAGCAATTTGATGGAAAGTATGTCGAAAGTACGTTTTTATGTACCCTTGATTGTTTATGTGCCCGTTATTGTTTTTCTGAGCTATCAATCGCTGTGGCAAAACCAAATGCCGCTTGTTAATTTTGTATTGTGGTTGCTGTTTGGGCTTGGGATATGGACCATTACTGAATATTTTCTGCACCGGTATGTGTTCCATTTTGAGCCAAAATCGGGATGGGGGCAACGCATCCACTTTATCTTTCATGGGGTACACCACGATTATCCTAACGATGCCAAAAGGCTGGTGATGCCACCTTCGGCCAGTATTCCTATGGCACTGGGCTTTTACTTTTTGTTTAAGTGGCTGCTGCCTCAAAATTGTGATTATCCGTTTTTTATTGGCTTTATCATTGGCTATTTGTTTTATGATATGGTACATTATGCATTGCACCATGCCAATTTCAAGAGTGGTTTCTGGAAAAATTTGAAACAGCACCACATGCTGCACCATTATTCCGATTCGACCAAAGGTTATGGCGTAAGCTGGACATTCTGGGACCATATATTTCGCTCAAATTTTGATAAGAAAGATGGAAGACCAGCAGGCAACTAAAGGCTTTTATCATCAGCATTTCGTTTACGCTGCCTTAGCTGTTTCGGTAGCCTATTTATTACTTTCCTTGCTGTTGGTGGGCTTTAAATCCGATCAGGTGGTATTGGTTTTTATCTTTAACGCGCTGTTTTTCTTTTCGAAAGCAACACGGAAGTTTATTTTAGGCTTTTCTATTTTTATCGTGTACTGGATCCTTTTCGATTACATGAAGGCATTTCCCAACTACCGGTATAACATGGTGCATATCGAAGATCTTTACGAGGCAGAGAAACGCATTTTTGGCATTAATCTGCATGGCCTGGTCGTAACCCCAAACGAATTCTGGAAAGCTAACAGCAGTGCTTTTTTAGATGTATTAACCGGCTTGTTCTACCTCATGTGGGTTCCCGTTCCGCTGGCTTTTGCGGTGTACCTGTTCTTTAAAAAGAGAACTCAATTTGTGCATTTTTCGCTCGTATTTGTTTGGGTAAACCTGCTGGGCTTTGTGGTTTATTATCTTTTTCCGGCTGCACCGCCCTGGTATATGCAAGCGCATGGTTTTAACTTTATATCCGGTACTCCCGGTAATACCGCTGGTTTGGCCCGTTTCGATCAGTTTTTTAACATTACACTTTTTAAGGGGATTTACAGCAAAGGCTCTAACGTTTTTGCAGCGATGCCCTCGCTACATTCTGCCTACCCGGTTATAGTGGTATACTATGCCATCAAAAATAAATTGGGTGGCATTAATATCTTTTTTATTACTGTAATGATCGGCATCTGGTTTTCGGCCGTTTACAGCAGTCACCACTATTGTTTAGATGTACTGGCCGGAATAAGCTGCGCCATATTGGGCATTGTTTCCTTTAAGGTTTTAATTAATAAGACTTCGCTAAAACACTTTGTGGCTTATATGGTGCAGAAAATAGCTTAATATTAACCGGAAGGCTGATAAATTCACCTTTCGGTTAATTTCCTCACTGCATTGGCCTGCCGATCTGGCTGGTAAGCCATGCCGTTGTGCCCATTACCGCACATTTAATCCCCGCGTTAAAACAATCTATTTTATCTCACTATTTTCTCACGCTACATAATGTGTTTTATTGATAGTGCTTGATTTTCAGTGTGCTACGCAGTCGATTAGCGTATCTTATTTCACAAATTTGAGACAAATCGACAAAAGGTTGAACAGATAATAAAGGCCGTATTGCTTTACTTTGATTCAGTTAACCAAATAATAAACCCTACTGCAAATTCCTTCGGCCAGTAACCCTGTGCTTTTTGCAGCCCTAGTACTTTTTATGAGAAATAAATTATTTAATCGCGACGGCTAATTACCAACCCTTTACCCCAAACCAATTTATTAACGGAAACCCAAAACTATTTTATATTATGCTCAAAAAACCTTACTCATCCTACCTACATCCCAATACCATTAAATTAAGCTGTAATTGCTAGTCTAACAAATGCTGTGAATGGTGTTTGTAATCGTTTTTAAGGTTCCAGCCAATTTTTCAGAAAAACAGAACAGCCATCTGCGTTTAACGTAAATGCCGGGCGTGCTCATGTATACTGAAAAGGTTGGATAAAGAAAACAACCGCTGGCATATGCCTTAAATTTTTAGCAACAGGCAATTCAGACTGCCATTTAGTGTGGTGTTTAAATACACCGCAGGGATATGCTCATGCTTTTTTTTGAAAGCGTTCCCGACTGCTAATGCCTTTATTTTTAGCCAAAAAGCTTTTGGAAGTCTTTGTAAAAACGTTTTATCAAGCTCCTTTTTAAGCAGCAATAAATAAGTAAATGTGATGTAACCCGATGTTGATCGGGATAAAAGCAATATGTATATGAAAACAAAAAACAATGTTAAAACCAAACGTTGGCAAATCCATTGGATATTGCTCAGCTTCATTGTGCTTACCTTAACGCAGTGTAAACACGATGAGCTAGCCGAAGAAGTGGGTTACGACCCGGGAAAAGAGGTGGTGATTACCGATTTCTACCCCAAACAAGGTGCTGTGGGCAACAACCTGGTGATATATGGTGATAATTTTGGAAATGATCTTTCTAAAATAAAAGTAACCATTGGCGGGAAACCTGCTAAAGTAATTGGCGTAAAAAACAACAGCCTGTACTGTATCATTCCCGAAGCAGCCTACGCAGGCGATATTAAAATTACCATTCTGGGAGGCAATAACCAGCAACTGGCACAGGCCATATCAAAAGAAGTATTCTCGTACACCCGAAAACTGCTGGTTTCGACCTTTTTAGGTAAATACTACGAAGTGGCCAGTAATTTTGAAGAAAAAGAAGGCCCCTTTAACGATTGTGGCGCTTTTAAGGGCATCACCTGGCTCACCATCGATCCGAAAAACCCTGATCACATGTATTTTACGGCCGATGTAAATAGCTGTCGCTTTATCGATTTCGAGAAGAAATATGTAAGCTATTTCAGAACCGACCTGGATCGTGTATCGATCATAAACTGGCGCATTGACGGAAATCAGGACATGATTGTTTCGCACAACCACTCGAGCGATACCAAAAACGGAAATTATATTTTTAGCCGCGAATCTAATTTCCTTCAGAAAAAGGCCATTGAGGTATATGCGCGTGGCGTAAATGGCACCATGGTGCATCCACAAAACGGCGAACTTTATTATTCGAGATACAGGGCCGGCGATATCCGCAGGTACGATTTTAATACCAAAGAAGATAAACTCGTATTTTCTAACCCTTACAGTGCTGTCGCGGTTTACATGGTTATGCACCCTTCGGGCGATTACGCCTATTTAATAGAGTATGAGAAACATTACATCATGCGTACCGATTATGATCGCGATAAGAAAACCTTTAAAACACCTTACACCATTTGCGGGGCTGCAGGCACCTCTGGTTATGCCGATGGAATTGGTACCAACGCCCGTTTAAATAACCCGGTGCAGGGTGTATTTGTTAAAAACCCCGATTATGCCACTTCTGGCGGAGATCAGTACGATTTCTATTTCTGCGATAAAGCCAATCATGCCATCCGCACCTTAACCCCACAAGGCAGGGTAAGCACCTTTGCCGGTCGTGGTAACAATGGCACCAACGGATATGCAGATGGCGATTTACGCACGGAAGCCCGTTTCAACAGTCCGCAGGCTATTGCTTACGATGAAACCAAAAAATGTTTCTACATCGGTGATACCGGTAACTGGCTGATCAGAAAAATAGCAAAAGAAGAATAATGATAAACACCTACGATATAATGATGAAATTTATTCTACTAACATGCATCGTCTTGCTTGGCATTTCTTTTAATGCACTTGCACAGCAGGAGGTGATCGTTAAAGGGGTGGTAACAGATACCGGAAAGCAACCCATTCCGGGAGTAAGTATTTCTGTTGCCAACCTGCCCGGATTGGGCGCAATAACCGATGGAGACGGAAAATTTACGGTGAAAATGCCTCCATATCAAACCCTCGTATTTACTTATGTAGGTTACGATAAACAAGAAGTACTGGTAAAAGAGCAACGCGTGGTAAATGTAACCATGAAAGAATCGGATGCCAGTGTATTGAACGAAGTAGTGGTTACCGCTACCGGTGGTCAGAAAAAGATCTCCATTACCGGCGCGGTTACCACGGTAAATGTCGAGCAGTTAAAATCAAATCCTTCTACCTCTATGGCCGATGCATTGGCAGGGGTTGTACCGGGTATTCAGGCCATGCAAACTTCGGGAAGGCCGGGAAGCATTTCAGAATTCTGGGTGCGCAGTATCTCTACTTTCGGCGCCAGTAATGCCGCATTGGTGTTAATTGATGGTTTTGAACGCGATATGAACGAAATCAACGTAGAAGATGTAGAATCCTTTTCGGTATTAAAAGATGCTTCTGCAACCGCTATGTATGGTAGCCGGGGAGCCAACGGGGTAATTTTAATTAAAACCAAACGTGGTAAAGAAGGCAAGGTAAATATTAATGCCAAGGTAGAGGGTTTTTACAACCAGCTCACCAAACTGCCCGAATTTGTTGACGGTTATACCTACGCATCAATGGCTAATGAGGCCAAAATTGTGCGAAATCAGGAACCGCTTTTTTCAAAACCCGAGCTTGAAGTACTTCGACTGGGCTTAGATCCCGATTTATTTCCCAATGTAAACTGGATGGATGTGATTTTACGCGATGGGGCAAAAAGCCAGCGCAGCATGCTCAATTTAAGTGGTGGCGGAAAAACAGCTCGTTACTATCTGTCAGGTAGTTATCAGGATCAGGAAGGGATGTATAAGGTTGATGATGCCTTGAAAAATTACAATACCAACGCCAATTTTAAAAAATACACCTACCGCTTGAGTGTGGATATGGATATTACCAAATCGACCTTACTTACAGCAGGCGTTTCGGGTTCGTTACGTAAACAAAATGATCCAGGTGTAGGGAGCGATGCCATTTGGACCGCGCTTATGGGTTACAATGCCATTACAGCACCATTGCGTTATTCGGACGGGAAAATCCCTGCCAGCGATGACCGCGATGGCAACCCGGACAACGATCAGGACCGCTTTAATCCCTGGGTGCAGGGAACCATGACCGGTTATAATGAAAACTGGAGCAACAACATTCAAACCACATTAAATTTAGATCAGCGGTTGGATTTTATCACCAAAGGCCTTCGCTTTATTGGCCGTTTTGGTTACGATACCTACAACAACAACTGGATTAAACGCTATAAGTTTCCCGAATTGTGGAGCGCAAACCGCTACCGCAATACTGCCGGAGACCTGGTTTTTAAACGAATTAGAGAAGAACAAAAAATGACGCAATCATCAGGTTCTGATGGTGAAAAACGCGAGTTTTTTGAATGGGAAACCCATTACAACAACAATATCGGCGCACATAATTTCGGGGCTGTTGTTAAATATACCCAGGCTTCGAAAGTATTTACGCAGAACATCGGTACCGACCTTAAAAACGGTATTGCACGCCGCAACCAGGGGTTTGCCGGTCGCGCCAATTACAACTGGAACTCGCGTTATTATGTCGATTTTAACTTTGGTTACACCGGTTCAGAGAATTTTCATAAAGATTACCGCTTCGGGTTCTTTCCGGCCATTTCGGGTGCCTGGAATATCGGAGAGGAGGCTATCGTGAAAAAGTTAGGCTGGATCAACATGTTAAAAGTCCGCTATTCGTATGGAAAAACCGGAAACGACAATATGGGCGATATCAGGTTCCCTTATCTGTACACCATCGAGCAGATGGCAGGAGGAGGATACAATTTTGGCGATTACGATTCTTCAAACCCCTGGACCGGAATCCGTTATTCAAGCGTAGCCTCTCCCAATGTTACCTGGGAAATTGCCACCAAACAAGATTTAGGGATCGATTATTCCTTTTTCCACGACAAGTTTAGCGGAGCAGTAGATTATTTCCGCGAACGCCGCGAAGGAATTTACATGAGCCGTAATTCACTGCCTGGATTTGTAGGGTTAGAGAACAATCCATCAGCCAACGTAGGCGAAGTAAAAGCCGAAGGGTTTGACGGCAATTTTACGCTCAAACAAAAAATAAGCAATATAGATTTTACGCTACGTGGCAATATTACCTATAGCAAAAACGAGATTATTGAAAGGGACGAGGAAAACACCATTTACAAATACAAACTGCAGGAAGGCCACCGGGTTAACCAGGCAAGGGGATTGATAGATTTAGGCTTGTTTAAAGATTATGATGATATCCGTAACAGTCCGCGGCAATCATTCGGCGAAGTAATGCCGGGCGATATCAAATACAAGGATGTTAACGGTGATGGTTTGATTGATGATAACGATATCGTAGCCATCGGAGCCACTACCCGTCCAAATCTAACTTACGGCTTTGGTTTATCGGCCAGCTGGAAAGGTTTAGATATCAATGTACACTTTCAGGGGATCGGAAAGTCGACCTATTTCATTAACGGTTCATCAGTTTACATGTTTAGCTTAGGCGAAAACTGGGGCAATGTATTGAGCGATGTTGCCAATGGCAGCCGCTGGAAATTGGGCGAAAACGAAGATGTTAATGCAGCCTACCCACGCTTAACCTACGGGCCTAATGCCAACAATTACCGGGCTTCCAGTTTCTGGCTCAGAGATGGTTCTTACCTGCGTTTAAAAACTTTGGATATTGGTTATTCACTGCCTAAAACCCTGGTAAACAAAGCGCATTTAAGTGGCGTACGTTTCTTTTTTATCGGCACCAACCTGTTTACGTTCACCAATTTTAAACTCTGGGATCCCGAATTGGGAAGCTCAACCGGTAAAGCATACCCGCTTAACAAAACACTATCGGTAGGGGTATCAGTTAATTTATAAGCAATGAAGAATATGAAAAAAATAATTACAGCCTTAACCTTCGTAGCTGCCATTTCAGTAATTAGCGGATGTAAAAAATACCTCGATTCGGATTATTTGTTTGATGAGCGAATGACAACTGAGGAGGTGTTTACCAATCCGGATTACGCCAACAGATGGTTGGCACAGGCTTACTCTTTTATGGGAAGCAATTATATGCAGGATGTAAGCAGCAAGAAATATGTACCATTTAATTTTGCCGATGATATGTATTACGGCGATGAAAGTGACGGATACCGCCGCTGGAAAAATGGCCAGTACACTGAAAATGGCCTAAATGGCGAAAGCAAAGAAATCTGGAATACTGCCTACAAAGGCATTCGGCAGGCTTCTATTTTCATAAAAAATATCGATATCAACAAAAAGTTTACTGCAAAAGAAATTGCCGACCTTAAAGGGCAGGCACGTTTTTTAAGGGCGTATTTTTACTGGATATTGTTACGCACTTATGGTCCGGTGCCTATTGTACCCGATGAAGGGATTGATTATACCAAAGAGTACGATGATATTGCACAACCCCGTAACAGCTACGAAGAGTGTGCAGTTTACCTATCCGGCGAACTGGCAGAAGCTGCCAAAGGGCTTTCACTTCAGCAAGGCATACAACAAATTGCCCGGCCAACCCGTGGTGCTGCACTGGCACTGCGTGCCCGCATATTGTTGTACGCGGCAAGTCCGTTAGCCAATGGCAAAGCCCCTGCAGAGGTTGCTGCTGCTCTGGTTACCAAAGATGGAAAGCCTTTACTTTCGCGTACTTACGATGAATCGAAATGGGCGAGGGCTGCAGCTGCGGCAAAAGATGTGATGGATTTAGGGCAGTACCGTTTGTATGTAGCCTATAAAAAAACAACTGGCGATGCAGCCTACCCGGCAACTGTTACTCCTCCGTTTGACAGTAACTTTTCGAATAGTGCATGGCCTGCCGGCTGGAGTGATATCGACCCTTTCGAATCCTACCGCGCTTTGTTTAACGGAACCGTTCCGGCTTACCAAAATTCGGAATTGATTTTTACCCATGGGCAAAATCAGGGTGGCGAGGGCATAAATGTGCTCGTATTACACCAATTGCCACGTTTAGAAGGTAAAGGTTACAATTCGCATGGAATGACCCAAAAACAGGTTGATGCCTATTACATGAACGATGGCGCAGATATTCCTGGCATGAACAATATGTATGCCGGTAGGGCGGGATACGAAGGCCGTTACAATACCGCAAACCGGACAGGAGGTTATGTAAAGCAGGAAGAACTGGCCACTTACCCCGAGTTAGGTCCGTTAGGGGTAGGGGTAAATAAACAGTTTGCCCGCCGCGAACCTCGCTTTTATGCTTCCGTATCTTATAACGGTGCCACCTGGAACCTGCTGAATGCCGAAAGTGTGCGGGATGAAAAAAGCAATGTGCAGATCTTTTACTACCGTGGCGACCCGAATGGTTATAAAAATACCACTTACTGGCCACGTACAGGTGTTGGGATCAAAAAATATGTGCATCCCGATGATATCAGTAATGTATCGGTTACGGCCTACGATCAAAGCAGGATGAAGCCGAAGGTAGATCCATCTATCCGTTATGCAGAAGTGTTGTTGATTTATGCAGAAGCTTTAAACGAAATCAATGGTTCTTACAACATTGCTTCGTGGGATGGTAGCAAAACGCATGCGATATCACGTAATATTTCGGAAATGAAAAGGGGCATTCAGCCTATCCGGATTCGTGCAGGCTTACCTGATTATGCGGGCGATGTGTATTCCGATCCGAATAAATTCCGCATTAAATTAAAAAGAGAACGCCAGGTTGAGCTGTTTGCCGAAGGACAACGTTACTTCGATTTGCGCCGCTGGGTTGATGCACCATCAGAAGAATCGGCACCGGTTTATGGTTACAATGCTTATGCAACCAAATTACAGGCTGATCTTTTCCATGTACCGGTTGAAACGCCTTCACTGCCTTCAATTTTTACACTTAAAATGTGGTTTTGGCCTATCCACTACGATGAGCTAAGACGCAATAAATATCTGACCCAAAATCCAGGCTGGACAAATCCTGAATAATTTATTAGAATCTGCAACAATGAAAAAGAGTATCTATATACTATTTTTAATGATAACAACAGCGGTATGCTTTGTATCATGTAACGATGAATGGAAAGAAGAACAATTTGTTCAAATGGCTTCATTCAAATCGACTCCAACGGCGCAAGGGGTAACCTGGTGTTATGTAAAGTATAATGCCGAAGGAAAAGTACGCTTTAACCTGCCTATAATTATGAGTGGCTCTACGCCAAATGCGAAAAACCGTACCATTCACATCGGTTTAGACCCCGATACCCTTGCCCGGTTAAACCAGGAGCAATATGGCCACCGCCAGGAATTGTATTTCAGGCAGTTGGATAATAAATATTACACCTTGCCCCAAACAGTAGATGTACCGGCAGGTGTAAGTACGGTTACAGTACCTGTTGATTTTAAACTGGGCGACCTCGATCAAGCCGATAAATGGGTGCTGCCTTTACAAATTTTAAACGATGCTTCGTACGATTATCAGGCCAATCCGAACAAGTACTATCGCCGCACCATGTTGCGCATTACACCCTTTAACGATTATTCGGGCGAGTATGGAGGTACTTTGTATAAAATATTTCTGGAAGGAGATACCGAGCCTTTAACTTTAAATACCTACCGCACTTTTGTGGTTGATGATAAAACCATTTTCCTTTATGCCGGAATCAGGGATATTGATTATCTGGACCGTAAGAAGTATAAGGTGTTTATCAAATTTACCAACGATAATATCGACATACAGAAGAAAAAACTGGAGGTTTGGAGCGATAATCCGGATAATAAATTTAAGCTTGGGGCAGCACAATCTTATTACACCAGAGACGAAGCCTGGGATCCTAAACTGCCATACTTAAAGCATGTTTATACCACACTTTTTCTCTCGTATGAATTTGAAGATTATACCACCATACCGGGCCAAAGGTTGAAGTATAAGGTTGAAGGCACTTTATCGATGCAGCGCGATCTGAATACGCTGATCCCGGATGAAGATCAGCAGATTCAATGGTAAAATAAAATTGGTTTAGTTTTGTATAAGGAGGGCTGTCCGTAATTTTTCGGACAGCCTGTTTTTGTTTAAGGAGTTTCTCTCAAGTGATTCGTGCAGACACGAACCATGGCTGTAGTGTGTTTCCTTAGCTTGTCAGTCTGAGCGGAGTTGAAGACCATTTTGGGTGGCGAGGTAGGTGAGACCCTGAAACAAGTTCAGGGTGACGTACCTTATGTGAAGTTTCAGCATCTCTTTTTTCATGTATTCAGCCCTATCATCCCCCTTGCCCCCTTCAAAAGGGGGACTGGATAAACTCGAGGGGAGGGTAGTTTGTTAGTCTGAATCTGTTGAAGACTGAAGGCATTCCATTAGAAAAAACGTCATCTCGACTGTAGCGCAGCGAAATGGAGAGATCTATAAACAGATTTCTCGGCTACGTTGTACTCCGCTCGAAATGACGACCCCGGGGAGAATTTTAATTTGTCAGTCTGAGCCTGTCGAAGACCGTTGGCAATGGTTGCATTAATTATTCCTTATCGAAAAACTGCTAAACAATCCTTTTTGCGATGGATTTCCCTTTACCACAATCCCTGCCCGGTAGCCCATGCCCCAGGGTACGTATTTAGCTGCTAAAAATGGCGTACGGTGAAGGCTAATCCATTCAGTGCCTGCTTTTTTGTATAAAAATTCTATCTGTTTACCATCATCGCTAATCTGCATTTTCAATTGTACAGGCCCTGCTAAGCTTTCTTTGCTGGTTTTAAGCTCCGTATAAGTTCCTTCAAAATTGTCGAAAACCACAAAACCATCTTTGGCTGCAGAAATGCCTATGCCACCGAGTTCGCCAGGCCATTTGCTTTTAAAAATAGCGCCGCCCAAACAAATCCCGGCTTTTGCATCGCTAGGGATTACCTGAGCTTCGATATTAAAGTTTACCGTTTTAATGTATTGGCCCAAAAAAGTACCCAGGCCATGATTTTCGTCAGAGGCAGCCAGATTTAATCCTTTAGCAAAAGCCATTTCGGGTCTTTGTGCTTTTGAAGGCCACTGCCAAACCAGATTTAATTTGCTATCCTTTTCAAAATTATCGGTAAAATCAAGCTCCTGTTTAGGGCGGTTAGGTAAGGTTGCATTGTGCAATACAGGCCAGCCATCCGCACCCACAATTAATTCTTCTATAACACCCTCTCTGCCTACAAAAACATCGTAATTTTTGTTAAAAGCGTGATAGAGCATAAATAGCCTGTCGTCAGCAGTTTTTACCACTGTTCCGTGCCCCGGGCAGTTCCATTTATCGGTACTTACCATAATTGGGTTGTTGGCGTATTTCTCCCAAACCCCGCTCGAGAGGTCTTTGGTACGCGCTATTCCGGTTTTGTAGTTGCATTTGGCATCGCAACAGCCTCCAACAGAGTATAGACTGTAAATATATTCGCCAAGGCTAAAAAAACAAGCGCCCTCAACCAGTCCGGTTTCCCAGGCCTGGTTATTGGTAAAAACCTTGCTTTTTTGTCCAAGTAGTTGGGTACGGCTTTCGTTAATTTCCTGCTTCCAGATCCAGCTTTCTTTACCACAGCCATTGCCGTCGTTTTTCCAGAAAGCATAAATTTTACCTCCGTGCTGAAGCTCAAAAGCATCAATCGCACCGCACTCATCTTCTATAATTACTGGTCCGTTATCGGTAAACTTTCCGGATTCAATTTTATCGGCATCAATCCAGGCAATGCCACATTGTAAACCCGGATTGCCTTTGGTTGCCCTGTTGTGGGCAGTGTAGTAAGCATATATCCGCTTTTGTTTCGAATCGTAAACCAGCTCAGAAGCCCAGAAATTATTTTCGCCCCATTGATTTTTCATGTCCTTAAAACCTTCAGGAAAAACGTGGTTAACCAGCTTCCAGTTTTTAAGATCGGTTGATTTGTAAATGGTAAAATAAGGCGCCCACTCGTTCGTAGTAGAGGTAGCATAATACACATTGCCAACCCTGATAATAGATGGATCGGGATTATCGCCCGGCAAAGCCGGATTAACCAATTGTGTAGGGACATGAGGTGTACTGGTATTGTCTACCCGCGTTTTCTTAATTCCACAAGCTGCCACACTTAAACCAATAAGTGCGTAAATAATGTTGTCCCTTAAGGTGTACCTGATTGGAGAATGTTGGGTTTTCTGCGTTTGAAGGTGCTTTGCTTTCTTTTTTAAAAATTTGGTTAGCGAAAAATGAATCATGTATTTCGAGGTGAAAAAGTTAGTCTGTTATTTGTTTGTTTTTCGAAAGTAACGAATTCTGAACATGATGAAAGTGAGGCCGGGATGCGAAACACTGTTTTGATACACCGATTTTAGTACTGATTAGTATAGCTTAATTTTTATTATTTTTGATTTTAACTGTTTGTTTGTCAGTTTTTTAATTTTTAATAATGCCTGTTTTATAATTTGGTTTTTAGTCTGTAATTTCCTTTTTATGGCCGTTTTTTGATCAGGTAATTGAGACAAATCGACAATAAATTGAACATATTATACAAGGTGCATTGGTTTACTTTGACAATAGAAAACCAATTATAAACAGTGTTGCAGGCTCGAACAGCAAATACCGGCGATGTAAAGTTGCAGGATATTGATAAAGCTAAATGATCAATTTGCTAAATGTACATGGATCATGTATAGACGCCTAAACCAACCTTTTAAACACATATAAATCACTATAAAATTAAAATTAATGAAAAACTACAGGTTAATTTACACGCTTCTCTTAGGTATTTTTGCAGTAAATATGGCTTATGGGCAAAACACCTTAACGAAAGCCGAAAAAAAAGAAGGTTTCAAATTGCTTTGGAACGGTAAAGATGCAAGTGGTTGGCGCGCCATATTTAAAGAACAGTTTCCGGCCAAAGGTTGGGAAATTAAGGATGGCATTTTAACTGTATTGCCCTCAAACGGCAAGGAGCAAGGCTCTGGCGGCGATATCGTTACCAAAGAGGAATATTCGGCCTTTGTTCTAAAATTCGATTTTAAACTTACTCCTGGTGCCAACAGCGGTGTAAAATATTTTGTAACTGAGCAGGAAAAAACCAATTTATCGGGTATTGGCTTAGAGTTTCAGGTGCTTGATGATGAAAAACACCCGGATGCCAAACTGGGTAAAAACGGAAACCGTAAACTGGGTTCGTTATACGATCTGATTCCTTCGAACAAACCGGCTTCGGTTATTAAGCCTATAGGCGAATGGAACAGTGGCGAGGTAAGGGTTTATCCAAATAACCATGTAGAGCACTGGTTAAATGGGGTAAAAGTGGTTGAGTATGAACGTGGATCGGCCGAGTTTAAAGCTTTAGTGGCAGGTAGTAAATACAAAACATGGAAAAACTTTGGCGAAGCTCCAAAAGGTCACATCCTGATCCAGGATCATGGTAATCAGGTTTCGTACAAAAACATTAAAATTAAAACCCTTAAGTAGGCTATGGAAGAATCGAGAAGAGATTTTATCAAAAAAGCCGCTATTGCCGCCGCAGGTACCTATGTGGGTACTTTCGGCATGTCGGCAAAGAGTTATGCCAATATTATTGGTGCTAACGATAGGGTTAGGGTTGGAGTGGTTGGCTTTTCTGACCGTTTTAAAGATACGCTGTTTCCCTGCTTTTTAAACCACAATAAAGAACTGAATTTTGATATCGTGGCCCTTTCCGATTTATGGAACTACCGCCGTAATTTAGGCGCCGACTACATCAAAAACAAGATTGGTCATGGCATTACTACCTGCAAAAACAACGACGAACTTTATGCCCTGAAAGATCTGGATGCGGTAATTATCAGCACGCCTGATTTTGCACACGCCCTACACGCTATCGAAGCAGTTAACCATAAAAAAGATGTGTACTGCGAAAAACCTTTTGCCGAAACCATGGATGATGCCAATGCAGCATTAAAGGCCGTAAGATCATCTAAACAGATTTTACAGATTGGCTCGCAACGCCGTAGCGGACAAAACTACCAGGCAGCTGCCGATTTTATTAAGCAGGGCAAATTTGGAGATATCACCATGGTAGAGCTCAGCTGGAATGTAAACCAGCCAGGTCGCTGGCGTCGGCCAGATTTGGTGGCGAAACTGAAAGAAGAAGATACAGATTGGAAACGCTTTTTGCTGAACCGGCCGTATGAGGCTTTCAATCCCCGGATTTATCTCGAATACCGTCTGTTCTGGCCGTATTCGTCGGGTATGCCGGGCCAATGGATGAGCCACCAGATTGATACCGTACATTGGTTTACTGGCTTGTCGCATCCACGTAGCGTTACCGCAAATGGTGGCATTTACCAGTGGAAAGATGGCAGACGGAATTGGGATACCACAACTGCTGTTTTTGATTACGGTCCGCTTGATGATCTGACTAAAGGCTTCCAGGTAGTATTTACTTCGAGAATGCACAATGGAGATGAAAAACCAGCCGAAATTTACTATTCGAATGGAGGAGAGCTGAACCTGATTACCAATACCATATCGCCGCAGGGCGGTTTAACTGGAAGGGCTGCCGCTGCAATGAAAATGCAACCCAACCTGTTACCAGAAATTAAACTGGCTGCACCGTCGGCTGCGGCGGCATCGGCCAATACCGGGGCTGATGTATTAAGTTCGAACCACATGCGTAACTGGCTGGAGTGTATTCGCAGCAGAAAGGAGCCTAACGCACCTGTTGAAGCAGGTTATCAGCATTCTATTGCAAATATCATGACGAACGCTGCGGTGCGCACCGGAGAAAAAGCAACCTTCGATGCCAGCCGTAAAGAAGTGATAGTAGGAGGTAAAGTGTTTAAATATTAAATTAGCCTCAATCAATGAGAAATGCCTGGATAATCTCCGGGCATTTTTGGTTTATAGGAGGTTACAGTCTCTTTTGAAGGGAGCAGACTATGGTTCGTGAGGACACGAACCATGGCTGCCGGGTTAGGAGAGTTGATCTAAGTCCCCTTTTGAAGGGGGCAGGGGGATGATTTGAGCGTGAAGTTTAATATGTACAAGTGAATACAAAGGTCCTTCGACAGGCTCAGGATTGACAAATTAGCTTTGAAGGGAGCAGACTATGGTTCGTGGGGACACGAACCATGGCTACGCATTGATGATTATCCAAAGAGTTGATCTAAGTCCCCCTTTTGAAGGGGGCAGGGGGATGATTTGAGCGAGAAGTTAAATGTGTACAAGTGAATACAAAGGTCCTTCGACAGGCTCAGGATTGACAAATTAGCTTTGAAGGGGGGTAGACTATGGTTCGTGAGGACACGAACCATGGCTGCCGGGTTAGGAGAGTTGATCTAAGTCCCCCTTTTGAAGGGGGCAGGGGGATGATGTGCTCTAATAGCATGTGAGTACAATGTCCTTCGACAGGCTCAGGATGACAAGCTAGTTTTGAGGAGCAAGGAGGTTCTTCAATTTACCCTTCGCCATCCTTACTCAAAGAATTCATATACTCTTGCGGCGATACCTTAAAATACCTTTGAAAATTTTTATTAAACAGGCTTTGCGAACCGTAGCCTACCATTTTTGCAATTTCGAAGAAACTGAATTCGTTTTGGGCAATCAGCTTGGTGGCTTTTTTTAGCCGGGTAACATCGATCAGCTCCTTTGGCGATAGTGCCGAAATGGCTTTGATTTTGCGGTAAAGCGTAGGCCGGCTCATGTGCATGTGCTCGGCAAGCTGATCGATATCCAGGTTGGGGTCCTGAATATTTTTGCGTACATATTCATCCAGCCGTTTTAAAAATGCTTCTTCCGTTTTAGAATTGGCCACTACGCGTACATCTTCAAAAGGCGAACTGGCAAAATGAGCTTTAATTTTTACGCGGTTTTGCAGCAGGTTAGCCACTTGTAAGCGCAACAATTGTGGCGAAAATGGCTTTTTGATATACAGATCGGCCCCAACTTCCAAACCTTCTATATGTGCTTTATAGGTGTTTTTGGCAGTCAGCAATATAATCGGGATGTGGCAATATTCTACGTTTGATTTAATGAGCTGGCAGAGTTCAAAGCCATCAATTCCCGGCATCATAATGTCCGAAATAATCAGATCGATAATCTCCTTTTCCAGAATTTCCTGTGCAACTTCTCCATTAATGGCCAGATGCAATTTATAGGTGCCTGCAAAAACCTGAGTCAGAAACTCCAGGATATCTTCATTATCATCAATAACTAAAATACTGTCGGTCATATCTATTTTATCTTTTTCCAGCTACTCAGCTTAAATTCAAATTTTTGGTGGATGGGTAAAGTTAACTCGAAAACCACCTGGTTAATTTCGCTATCTACTAATTTTAACGAGCCATTATGCAATTCGGATAAAGATTTTGCCAGCGAAAGGCCAATCCCAGTTCCCGGTTTATCTTTACCATATAACCTGAAAAACGGCTCGAAAATCTGTGCATGGTACTGTGCCGGAATCCCCCTTCCATCATTGGTAAAAGTAATGGTAAAGTGCCCTTCTGTTTCAGTTGAGGTACTTAAACGTACATTTACCTGACTGGTTCCGTATTTAATGGCATTCGAAATGAGGTTGTTGCAAATCTTTACCAAAGCCTCTCTGTCGGCGAAGGCAATTACCGGGTTTTTAGGCAGCTCCAGATCGAGTGTAATATTGCTTTTTTGTGCTTCCTGTTTAAAAATTTCAATTTGCTCTTTTAACAGGCTGTTTATATTCGTATTAACAAAGTTTAAGCCGAATTGGTGCATTTCTGTTTTACGGAAATCGAGCAGCTGATTGGTAAGTTTAGCCAAACGGTTGGCATTTTTCTCGACCATTAATAAGCTGCTTCTAAAGGGCTGCTCTTTGATTTGGTCCATCATCATTTCAACCGGACCCAAAATCAACGTTAATGGCGTTTGAATTTCGTGGGCAATATTGGTGAAAAATTCAATTTTAGCCTGGTAAATTTCCTTTTCTTTTTCGTGCTCGAACAGTTGTAATTTGTTCAGGTTTTTGCGTTCAATGTAGCGGTGATAGTAGCGTATGGCCAGAAAAAGTGCAGTTGCAATCATCACCAGGTAGCAAATATAAGCCGTAATGCTTTTCCAGAAAGGTGGCCTGATTTTAATAAAAAGACGCCGCTCTTTACCTGTCCAGCTTTCTACATTGCTTTTTGCCCGCACTAAAAAGGTATAATTGCCAGGCGATAAATCGGTAAAATAGGCTTTTCGGTTATTGTTTAGGTAGGTGATAGCCAGATCTACACCTTTCATTACATATTCGTAGCGTGTAACCTCGGGCGAAGAGTAGTTGAGCGCCGCAAACTCGATGCTGAAATTATTCTGATCGTGTGCCAGTACAATGGTATCGGTAAAAGAAATCGATTTGCTAAGCGGACTGTTTTTGTCGTTCGGAAGCACTTCTTTATTGTTGATCTGAAAACCCGTAATGAAAGTAGGTGGTGCGGTATCTTTCTGCTCAAAATCTTTGGGGTTAAAAGAAATCATACCCCTAACGGAGCCAAAATACATGCGTCCGGTAGGATCTTTATAAGCAGAACTGAAGTTAAACTGATCGGTAATCAAACCATTTGATTTGGTGTAAACCTTAAATTTTTCTGTGCGCAGGTCAAAGCAGATTAAACCTTTCAGCGAGCTTATCCACAAGTGTTTAGAGCTGTCTTCGAGTGCACGGAACAAAATATTCGTAGGTAAGCCTGTGTCGGTAGTGAACTTTTTAAGCACTTTCCTATCTGCACTGAGCCTGATTAAACCTCCCCCTTCGGTAGTAAACCACATGGCCTTATTGCTGTCTTCCATAATGCCACACACCGGGAACTCGCGTACGGTACTGTTTTTAAATTTATCGCCAAACGTAATGTTGCCCTTTTTGCCGGTTTTGGGGTGGAACCAAAATGCACCGCTCGATACGCTACCTGTCCAGATATTGCCAAAACGGTCTTCCCAAATATCGTAAACATAAGAGTTTACCGGTATTTGTTTAACTCGTTTAAAGGTTTTTTGCTTTGGGTTAAAAATAAATAATCCTGAGCCCATGTTATAACCCGTGCCTACATAGATGGTACTGTCTTTAGCCAGGCGAATCGAAAGTACAAAGTCGCTCGTTTCCTCATTTTCTTCACCAATGGTTTTAAAACGCTCTGTAACCGTTCCTTTGTTAATATCAATAATTTCCAGTCCGTGCAAAAACGGACCAACAAACAGCTGGTTGCCCAGAGCAAGTAAGCCATGGATATTGGGGTATGATAGGTTACCTGCTTTGCCATTGGCGGTGTAATTAGTAAAAATTCCGGTTTTAGGGTTAAACTTGTTTACACTGGCATCTTCGGTACCAATCCATAAATTACCTTTATTATCGGGACAGATTTCGCGCACGGCATTGCCAGAAATAGAATTGGTGCCAACCAGTGGATAATATTTCTCAAAGCGGGCATTGTTCTTCGAAAAGTAACTCAGGCCCCCAAAATAAGTACCTGCCCACATGCCTCCCTCATTGTCTCTGCAAACGGTATAAACTGCATTATCGGGCATAGAGTAAGGATCTCCGGCCCGTTTACGTAGGTTTTGGCTGGTGTTGGTGGCCAAATTATAAATATAAATGCCTGATTCGGTAGCGATCCAGTAATCCTGTTTTTCACCAGCTGTAATATCGCGCACATAAATGTCGGTATTGTCGCTGCTTTTGAGTATTAAAGAACTGATTTCGCCAGTTTTGGGATCATAACTTTTTAAGCCTTGTTTAAAGCAACCCACCAAAATCCGGTTATCGGCAATGGGAAAAACTTTACTAATCGATCGCCGGTTTGCAGGCACACGTTGGTCGATAATGCGCACTGTTGTTTTAGTGCCATTTTGCGGGTTGTACGTAACCAGTTGCCCGTCGTCGTTACCAATTACAATATTACCACGGTCATCAAGCGCAATACAGGCTGCATTTATTTGCAGGTTTACTACCCGATTATCCTGTTGGGTATACTTGTGAAGTTCTCTGTTGGCTAAAAAGAATAGGTTGTTTTGCCTGTCGACCAAAATGGAGTTGATATACTTTTGGAGGGTAGGCTCCAGCGGGGTAAATACTTCCTTGCGTGGATCGTATTTAAAAATACCGCGACCGGTACCAATCCACAGCATGTTCTTTTGATCTTCGGCCAGGCTTACAATAATGTTGTTGCCAACATTGCCGAATTTACTTTTTTCGTTTTTGAAAGTTTTAAAAGTATAACCATCAAAGCGGTTCAATCCACCCCGGGTACCCACCCAAATCATGCCTTTTTTATCCTGTAGAATGGTGTTTACCGAATTGTGGGCCAGACCATCATCAGCCTGGTATTGTTTAAAGTAATAGGATTGCCCTTCGCAGGTAGAAACTGCAAAAAAAGAAACCAATAACCAGAATAATAAAAGAAACCGCATAGTTAAGCCAATATCAAATATAGAGATAAATCGAAATGTTGAATCTGCGCTGTTTTGAACAGGTAACCAGCTTATGTTTGAGGCTTGTTGTTACGGGTTGATTATCAGTTTTTTATATGTATTTAGGCTTTTATGAAAAGCATGATTTGAGACATATCGACAAAAAGATGAACAAATTTTACGGCTCTCATTGTTTTACTTTGATTTTGCAATTAACCAAATTATAAACCTTACTGCAAAATCTTCTACCGGCTAAACTATGCCATTGCAGTTTTAGTATTTTTTTATGAGAAACAAAATGTTAGCTAAACTGGCCGCTGCGCTGGTAATTTTGGCTGGTTCTTGTCAAAAAGGGCCATCAACTGGTATTACTGAAGGCGAAAACCAAACTGAAAAGCTGCAGCTGCAAAATGTAATTGCTGCTGCACCTCCGCTGGGCACTTTAATTGATGGTGCTATTTACCGGATCAGGGGTGTATCATCCTTATCAAACGGGCCGGTAGTTGAAGTTACCGGCAATTCTACCGCCGAAAATACAGCCATACAACAATGGTGGTGGTTCCCCAACAATGGGCAAAAGTGGAAACTGGTAAAGATTGATGCCAGCTACTACAAACTGGTAAATGTAACAAGCAATAAATGCCTCAAATCGCCATCGGCAACATCGGGCGATATCTTGCAGCAAGGTACCGATGATGGAAGCGATGCACAGCAATGGGCCATTAATTATACAGGCAGCAACAATGTGTACACGGTTACCAACAAAGCTACCGGAATGCAAATGACTGTTGACCCCGAAAATAGTACACCCGGTACCAAAATAAGACAAAAAACAACAGCAACGGGTACTCAGGCTATGTTTAATTTCCATGATACCAATTTCCAGAACCCGTTAATTGATGCCAGCAGACCCGATCCGTACGTAGCCGAAAAAGATGGTTACTATTATTTTATGTACACCAGAGGGAATAAAATCGGTTTGCGAAAAACCAAAACCATGTCGTTACTTTCTACTGCGGTCGAATCGGTAGTGTGGACACCGCCCACCGGAATGCCTTATTCTTCTAACATCTGGGCGCCCGAACTACACTTCCTTTCGGGCAAATGGTATTTGTATTTTGCAGCCAATGATGGGGGAGATGTGAGCCACCGCATGTTTGTGCTCGAAAATCCGAATGCCGATCCAATGACGGGTACATGGACATTTAAAGGGAAAATCAGCGATCCAAGCGATCAATGGGCGATTGATGGTTCGGTGTTAACCATCGGCTCTGCTAATTATTTTATCTGGTCGGGCTGGGAAAACGTGGCCACCAAGTTTAAGCAATACATTTACATTGCGCCTATGTCCGATCCCTGGACTATCAGTGGCGACCGCGTAAAAATATCATCGCCAACCAATAACTGGGAAAAATATGAGCCTAGTGGAAATTTAGGTGCCGGGGTTAACGAAGGACCAATTATGTTGCAGAAAGATGCCAGCAGTCCGGTATTTATCATTTACTCGGCCAGCCGCTACAGCAGCGATAATTACTGTTTGGCGCAAATTCAACTTAAAGCAGGAGGCGATCCGCTGGTGGCCGCGGACTGGATTAATAAAAAACAGGTTTTTGTTAAGAGTGATGCCAACGGAGTATATGGCCCGGGCCATAATGGCTTTTTTACCAGCAGTTATACCGATCCTAACGGGGTGCTGCGTAAAGAAAACTGGTTTATATACCATGCGCGTAGTATAGCCAATACCACAAACGGAGCAAGAACGCCAAGAATGCAAAAACTGAGCTGGAATACTGATGGATCGCCAAATTTTGGAACAGCGATAGCCACAGGGATCAACATTCCCATTCCGGTTGGTGAGTAAGGTAATTTAAGTAAAGAGCAGCCCCGGTGGTTGCTCTTTTGCTTTTATAGCACAATTGATATAAAACGACAAAAGAATGAACAAATTTTTCAGGGCACATTCTCTTACTTTGAAATGAAGAAACCAAATATTCCACGCTGCATACCAGATTAAAAAAATGAATGGGAAGTAAATTATCCAGAATCGTCATTTCGAGCGGAGTGCAACGCAGTCGAGAAATCTGTCTCAATAGATTTCTCCCTGCCCGATGCAGGCGGGCGTTCCGCCACCGCTGAAAAGCCGGTTGGCTACAGTCGAAATGACGTTTCTTTTATTGGAGTGTCAATAGTAGTCATTTTAAGCTCCACACAACCTTAAACAAACCTTAACCAAATATGAAATATAACGTTTTACAAAAAAAAATTATAGCCCTCACATTTTTACAAGTCACCGTATCTGCAGCTTTCTTAACCGCAAATGCCGAAAGTAAGGCTGCAGATGGATTGGCAAATAAAAAGCTTTTGGTTGCCGGCTATAACCTGGCCGATATTATCATAACGGGTAAAGTAACCGACGAAAAAACAAAATCGCCCATTCCTGGCGTTACCGTTAAAGTAAAAGACAGCCAAACCATTGCCGTAACCGATGAAAACGGCGTTTACAAAATAACGGTCCCGAATGAGCAAACCATCCTTACCTTTAATTATGTAGGTTATGATGTTCAGGAGAAACAGGTTGGGAGCCTTAAAAACATCAACATCATATTAAAATCGGCTCAGGCTAACCTGGATGAAGTGGTGGTTGTAGGTTATGGTACGCAAAAGAAAGCCGATGTAACCGGATCGGTGGTGCGGGCAAATTTAGACGATTTTAGGAATGCACCTACAACTAACGTGGCCAACCTTTTGCAGGGAACGGTACCGGGTTTAAATGTGGGTCAGGTTAATCGCGCCGGTGCAACGCCGGGCATCAGTATCAGGGGGCAGAATACCTTAGGGGGCAACCAAAACGTACTCATTATCTTAGATGGGGTGCAATACAATGCTTCTTTAGCTTCAATCAATCCCGATGATATTGCCTCGATTGATGTGCTTAAAGATGCAAGTGCTACAGCAGTTTACGGTGCACAAGCGGCAAACGGTGTACTTTTAATTACGAGTAGAAAAGGTGTGGCTGGCCGCACGCGGATTTCGTTTTCAACCCAATATGCTACCCAAAAGCCCAATATCGATTTAAAACCCATGGCCCGCGATGAGTATTTAGATCACATTAAATATTTGTATTACGATCAGGCTTTTCTGGCTCCCGGTTTTACCGAGCCCAACCCGGCCTTTGATTTAGTTAGCAAGGTAGATGCCTCAATGAAAGATGCACAGGGAAACCTGTTGCCGAACGATTTTAGCTGGTATGATGAAGCAACCAAAACCGGTTCGATCATCGATAACCAGTTGAGCGTATCTGGTGGAACCGATAAAATTAATTACCTGTTGTCGGGAAGTTTAACCCGGAATTCGGGCTTTATCGAAAACGATAATTTCAAAAGAAAAAGCATCAGGGCCAATATCGAAACCAAGGCTACCAACTGGTTAACCATTGGTTTGCAATCTTTCGGCACCTTTGTAAACGAAGATGGCGTAGAACCCAATTTTACCGATATCAACCTGATGTCGCCATTAATTTTACCCTGGGATAACAGCGGAAATCTGAAAATTAACCCTTACGGTACCAATTTAACCAATCCTTTATTAAGCTATCAGGCCGATGATTACGATCGCCACAATTATTTCTTCGCCAATGTGTATGGCAATGTACAGTTGCCCATTAAAGGCCTGAGCTACAAAATCAGTTTCGGTAACAATTACAGGCTCGATTTTAAAAATATTTCGAACATGTACGATGCCAACCTAACCGGACAGGCATCTAAAGAAAACACCACTTATTACGATTATACCTTCGATAACCTGTTAACCTACAATAAAGCCATTGGTAAACACAGCTTTACCGGAACTTTGTTGTATGGCGCCATTGAACGCGAAAACAGCTATACCAGGGCGTATTCTACTGGCTTCTCTCGCTTAACGCTGGGTTATGATAACCTGCAGCAGGGAACCAACAGGTTTGCCATTTCAAACGCCTGGAAAGAATCTTTAAACTATCAGATGTTTCGTTTAAACTACAATTACGAAAGTAAATACCTGTTTACCGGTACCATTAGAAGAGACGGCTTTTCGGGCTTTGCCGAAAATAAGAAATACGGTATTTTTCCTTCGGTATCCGTAGGATGGGATATCTCGAAAGAATCGTTTTTTAAAGTAAACTGGGTTGATAACCTTAAATTAAGAGTAGGGTACGGTGTGGCCGGAAATCAAACCTCGCGGTATTCATCACTGGCCAAGGTTGATGTAAGTGCATCTTATGTTTTTGGCGATGGCGGTTCTACCCAGTTTGGTCAGCAGGTAAACGGCATGTCTAATCCCGATTTAAGATGGGAGCGTACTACTGGTGCCAATATTGGTTTAGAATTTACACTCCTTAAAAACAGGTTATCGGGTACCGTAGAATATTACAACACCAAAACTACGGATCTGCTCTACTCGGTAAATATTCCGGTAATTACTGGTTTTAGCAACGTGTTAACCAATATCGGCCAATTAAATAATCAGGGCGTAGAATTTTCTTTAAACTCAAAAAATATCAATAGCGGCGGTTTTCAATGGAATACCAGCTTAAATTTTGCCCGTAACACCAATAAGATCGTTAAACTTTTGGGCGATTTAAATGGCGATGGTGTAGAAGATGATTTGCCACAAAGTGGTTTGTTTATTGGTCAGCCTACGGCAGTAATTTACGATTATCAGGTAAATGGGATCTGGCAGGTAGGCGAGCAAATCCCGACAGGTTATTCGCCGGGTACCTACCGTATTGTAGATCAGAATGGCGATGGTGTAATTAATGCCAGCGACAGGGCCGTTTTAGGTTCATCGGCTCCGGCTTACCGTTTAAGCTTGCTCAATAATTTTCAGTACAAAAACTTTACTTTAAGCATCTTTTTAAACTCGGTTCAGGGTGGTAAAAGGTCTTATCTGGCGGGTAATACACCAAGAATTATCAGAGATGATAATGCCATTAGAAACAATTACCTGAGTGGTATCGATTACTGGTCGCCCGATAATCCGGATGGCAAATATCCCCGTTCTATCGTATCGGCCACATTAAATCCGCCACTTTTTCAAAACCGCAGTTTTGTGCGCTTACAAGACGTATCGCTCTCTTACAAATTTACCGGAAAACTGATTGAACGCATGAAATTGCAAAACTTAAATGTATTTGTAAGCGGCCGTAACCTGGCCACCTGGACCAACTGGGATGGCTGGGACCCGGAAACCAATCAGGGATTAACAAACGATGGAAGACCCGTATTTAAAGGATACGCAGTAGGTCTTAATGTTACATTTTAAAAAAAAGCGATGAAAAAGATAACCCTTACCATTATAGCCGCATTAACTATCCTGTTTTCTGCCTGTAAACAAGATTTTCTGAATGAAGAACCACTTGATTTTTTAACTACCGATAATGCTTACATCACCGCTAAAGATTTCGATGCGGCGGTGAACAACCTGTATAGCCGCGTAAGGCTCGAATTTTACAGCAGCGGCGAGCAAAGACCATTCGATTATGTATTTGGCTGCGATCTGGTTTTTGATGGCCAGCCCGCTACCACCAGGCATACCAATATGGTGGCGGCCTATTCGCCTTTGAGTACCGAAATTCCGCTAATTCACTGGACTTCCCTGTATAAAATCGTAGCCGAATCTAATACCATCATCGACAGGCTTCCTACCTCATCGTTAACCGGTGCTGAAAAAACAGTAATGGAAGCCAGGGCTAAGTTTTTCAGGGGAATGGCATACCGCACGCTGGCCTATTTATATGGTGGCGTACCTTTAAATACGACAGAGGCTGTAGGTGCAAAAACCGATTATGTACGGGCGCCTAAAGCGGAGGTATTGGCTCAATCCATCAGCGATTTGAAATTTGCAGCGGCAAATCTGCCAGCCATAAATCAGGTGCAGGATGGTGAAATCAATAACCTGGCAGCAGCTCACCTTTTATCAGAAGTTTACCTTGCTGCAGGGCAGTTCCAAAATGCTGTTGATGCGGCTACTACCGTAATCAGCAATCCAAATGTGGGCTTAATGACCACCAGGTTTGGGGTTAAAGCTTCAGATGCAACCAAAAATGTGTATTGGGATTTATTTCAAAAAGGCAACCAGAACAGAAAAAACGGCACCAACAAAGAGGGGCTTTGGGTAATTCAGTTCGAAACCGATGTGCCGGGTGGTGGTACCGTTTCTACTGGTATTGGCGGTTCTTACCAAATGGAAAGACATTTTGCACCCCAATTTCTCAATTTCCGACTTGCAGGTAGCAGCGTGCAGCCATTTTTATACCCCATTAGCGATTATACAGGTGGCAGGGGCATTGGCTGGGCCATCCCAACCAAATATTTTTCGGATGTAATCTGGCAGAGCGATTTTAACAACGACCTCAGAAACGCGCCTTTCAATTTTGTACGCGAATTTAAAGTAACCAATCCGGCGCACCCGCGTTTTGGCCAAACCATATCTACCATCAATCCACCGGCAGGTATTACTGTACCACGCAGAGATTTTTATGCATTTCAATCAAAAATAACCACACCAGGCGATCATCCGGATGGCATGTTTCAGGATAAATCGCAGCTTTTGCTTAAAGCCAGCGCAGGCGGTACCTATTCCGATCAGTACATGTTCAGGCTGGCAGAAACATATTTGCTCAGGGCCGAAGCCTATTTAGGTTTAACCCAGCTGGATAAAGCTGCGGCTGATATAAACGCCGTAAGGGGCAGGTCGAACGCTTCGGCAGTATTGCCGGCAAATGTTAACATCGATTACATTTTAGACGAACGCATGCGCGAACTGGGCTCGGAAGAAAAAAGAAGAATTACCCTGATGCGTTTAGGTTTGGTGTACGATCGGGTAAAAAAATGCAATCCTTACTATAACGATGTTTTAACCACTTACAACCTTTGGCCTATTCCGGCTTCTGAAATTGAACGTAATAACGGTGCTAAACTGGCACAGAACCCAGGTTATTGAGTGTCACGAACAACATTCATCTAATGAAAGTTGATGCTGTTCAGAAGATGAGGGACGGCCCCCTCGGAATCGGCTTACAGGAGCAGGTTTCAAACTGCCGCTAAGCTGCTTTGGTTAAGTGCCATGGTAGTGAGCGTTAGCGGAAAAGGCATCATTAAAGGTGTCAGGTGAGTGCTAAGAAGGTGAACGCAAGTGAACCACCGATGAGGCGTCGAAAGGATTAGATGATGTCGAAACCGAGGTACAATAGCACTGAGGGACAAGCAGAGCGATGACCTGTTTATTGGCTCTGCGGCATCCGGCGTATAGGTGGCACGAGCTTAGCACAGGCTTCTGAAGGGAACGTGAGAACCTGTCGCCACGATGTTAAGGGAAAACCTCAAGTTGAAGACACAGCAAGAGGGAAAGTACCGATGGGTGGCACGGGGGCGGAACACCTCCTAGTAGTGCTGAAGTTCCTGTAATGGGAATGGAACGAAGGGGGGTATTAACACGCTTTCTATATCTGGCGTGAAACTGATTAGTCAGGAGGTAACAAAAGATGAAAGCAAAACACTATTGCCTAGGTCGGTAATGGTGTATTGGTTAATAAGAGCCGTATGATGGGAGACTATCAAGTACGGTTCTATGAGGGACTTGGGGTGAAATTCCCCAGGTCTACTCGACAAGCGTAAGGTGAAAAATAGCGAATGAAAACAACTGTAATTGCATATTTGCTTAGCTTATGTTTGCTGCCCGTACTCGGTTATGGGCAGCAGCGTGGCAAACAGCCCAATGTGGTTATTATCATGGCCGATGATTTAGACAGCCGGCAGCTGAGCTGCTATGGTGGTAAAAATCTGAAAACCAGCAATATAGATCAATTGGCGGGCGAAGGCTTACAGTTTAACAATATTTACGCTTCGCATGCTACTTGTGTGCCTACGCGGGCATCGCTTTTTACCGGTTTGTATCCCATCAGGCATGGTTCGTACCAGAACCATAAACCTGTTTACCCCAATGTAAAAAGCATTGGTCATTATTTAGTCGATTTGGGTTATAAAGTGGGCTTAACCGGGAAAGATCACAGCACCAAACCTGCCAGTTCTTTTCCTTTCGATATCGTTAAAGGTTTTCAGCCCAATTGTGTTTCCAGTAACGATGAATATGATCTGGCCGGGATTGAAAAATACATGACCGCGGGCGATAAACCTTTTTGCCTTTTTGTAATGAGTATCAATCCGCACATGCCCTGGGATCAGGGCGATCCGACAGAATTTGATGCCGAAAAACTGATTTTACCACCCAATCTGGTTGATACCAAAGAAACCCGCGCACAGTTCAGGAAATACCTGGCCGAAGTAAGGCGTCTGGATAACCAAGTGGGTGATTTGATGCAGCTCATTAAAAAGAATAAGCAGGAAGAAAATACCATTTTTATTTTTCTGGGCGAACAGGGACCACAGTTTGCGGGCGGTAAATGGACCTGCTGGGATTACGGGCAAAAAAGTTCGATGATTGTACGCTGGCCGGGTGTAATTAAAGCAAAAACAACAACAGCTGCCATTGTACAATATGAAGATATTACCCCAACGCTCATTGATATTGCCGGAGGAAAACCCATTGCTGCGTTAGATGGCAAAAGTTTTTTGCCGGTATTGGAAGGTGCCTCAAAATTGGTCAGAAACTATGCCTATGGAATGTACAACAATATCCCCGAAGGACCGGCTTATCCGAGCAGGAGCATTCGCAGCAACCAATATAAGCTGATTTTGAATTTATCGCCAGAGAAAACCTATGGTATAAAATGGTACAACACACCCGGCGATTTGGGCGTGTGGCAATCGTGGAAAGAAAAGGCAAATAACGATCAGGCAGCTAATGTTTTAGTGAAAAGAGTAACCAACAGGCCTGCCCTTGAGTTTTACGATGTACTGAAAGACCCCTACGAACTGCATAACCTGGCCGGTAATGATGGCTACCAAAAAACGATATCAGCTTTTAAAAACGAACTCGAAAAATGGATGAAAGCACAGGGCGATAAAGGTGCAGCGGTTGATGTGCCTTTTAACCACAAATAACTGGAAAGATGCTGAAACGAGTAGGTATAAAACGGGTGATTTTATTTTGCAGTGTACTTGCTTTATTTAGCAGTTGTGGTATCCATCAGCAAAAATTACAAACCAATCAAGGTTTAGATGTCTACATCTTAATGGGGCAATCGAACATGGCTGGCCGAGCTGCATTACGCGCTGAAGATAGTTTGGTGCAAAATAAAAACGTATTGATGTTTACAAAAAATGCGGAATGGGCAGCAGCTAAAAATCCGGTACATTTTGATAAACCAGGCATTACCGGTGTTGGTCCGGGTTTATCCTTTGGGCTGGCCATGCAGCAGCAAGCCAAAACAAAACGCATTGGTTTGGTACCCACAGCGGTTGGCGGTACCTCTATCAATGCCTGGGTGCCTGATGGGTATGATAAGGCGACCAAAAAATACCCGTACAACGACGCCGAAAAAAGAATAGTAGAAGCGATGAAAGCCGGAACTATAAAAGGAATTATCTGGCATCAGGGCGAGGCGGATAGCCAGGCAGACAGCGCCCGGATTTACCTGCCCAAGCTCATTGCATTGATACAGCGGTTAAGAAAATTGACGGGAAATGAGGCTTTGCCTTTTGTTGCCGGAGAGTTGGGATATTTTAATCCGAAATACGCCAATATTAACCAGCAATTGGCCAAACTGCCCGGTTTAGTTGCTCACACAACTGTGGTAAGCTCTGCTGGCTTCACCGATAAAGGCGATCATACCCACTTCGATACCCAATCGGCCATTTTATTGGGCAATCGCTTTGCGGAAAAAATGATAGCATTACAAAAATAGAAATAGGGGGAAGCATGATGAATTTGATGTACAAAAATGAAACAACAAATCCTTTAAGGTTGCGCAGTAAGAGGGTAACGGAACAAGAGAGGGGACAAGAGATCAATAATGTAAACGTATTGATTGACCTTTTGGGTTATGGCATTGTTGAATTGCCCGTAACCTACCGCTTAAAGTTTGAAGATACCTGCCCAAGGGTATGTGAGGTAGCTTGTCACATCAGTTTACCCGATCTGGAATCGCATACCTGGCTGTATTCGCCCGATTTTAATATGGTTTTTGCTGAAATTGATGGTGGTATGGGGCATGTGGTGAGTTTCAGCGGCGCAGGCCTCAACAAAAATGTTTACTACCAAACCATGGTCAATGTAGTTTCCGACTATATTTTTTTGAAGGAGAAGTTTTTTAATTAATAGCCTCGTCATCACCTAAAAAGTAATGGTCATCTCAATCAAACAGCAAAAGCTAAAAAAACAAGAAGTCAAGTTTAATAACCAGTGTACTATAAAACTTGACTTCTTTACATATCCAAACCATGGTCAATGTAGTTTCCGACTATATTTTTTTGAAGGAGAAGTTTTTTGATTAATGACCTCACAATCACCTTAAAAGTAATGGTCATGTCGATCAAACAGTATAAGCTAAAAAAACAAGAAGTCAAGTTTAATAACCAGTGTACTATAAAACTTGACTTCTTTACGTATCCAATTTTCAGATAGCTATCGGATGTAGCATAGCGGAATAGAGAGAGCTGATTATTTACTATAGGGAACTTAAAATAAACTTTACAAATAACAATGAACTCAAGATATAAAAAACTAACACAAACCTGGCGTTGGTATGGCCCAAAAGACCCGGTAACCTTACAAGACGTTAAACAAGCCGGCGCAACCGGAATCGTAACCGCATTGCACCACATCCCGCACGGCGAAATATGGCCTGTTGAAGATATAATGGAGCGCAAGGCAATTATCGAAGCTGCGGGCTTAACCTGGGCAGTGGTAGAAAGTGTACCTGTACACGAGGCCATTAAAACCCGCAGGGAAGATGCCGATCGCTACATCGAAAACTATAAAATATCGCTCAAAAATCTGGCAGCCTGCGGGATCAAAATTGTTTGCTACAACTTTATGCCGGTTCTAGACTGGACCCGCACGCAGCTCGATTTTGAAATGACAGATGGCTCTAAAGCTTTGTATTTCAATTGGATTGATCTGGCCGTTTTTGATTTATATATCCTGAAAAGAAACGGGGCTGATAACGATTATCCACAATCTGTTTTGGAAAGGGCCAAGGCCAAATTTGCAATTTTAAATCAGCAACAGCTTGATGAACTGCGGATTAATGTTTTAATGGGTATCCCGAACGAAAAGGAAATTGAATTAGAGGCACTTCGCAGCAGCATTAATGAATATGAAAAATTAGGTTTTAATGGCCTGCGCCAAAATCTGGTGTATTTTCTTTCGGCTATCGCTGAAGTGTGCGAAAGTGAGGGCCTCAAAATGACTATTCATCCCGATGATCCTCCTTATCCGATTTTAGGCTTGCCACGAATTGCCAGCAGCCTGGATGATTTTAATTATATCCTGCAAAGTGTAAACCAGCCTTTTAATGGCGTGTGTTTCTGCACCGGATCGTTAGGCGCGGGTATGGATAACAATGTCCTCGAAATATTTAATGCAGTTAAAGAAAGGGTCTATTTCGCGCATTTGCGCAATGTAACTAAAGATGAAGATGGCAGTTTTTACGAAGCAGACCATTTAGGAGGCGATGTAAACATGTACCAAATCATGAAGGCTTTATCAGAAGAAAATGCTTTGCGCGGGCAGCCTATCCCGTTCAGGCCCGACCATGGTCACCAGATGCTGGATGATTTGGCCAAACAAAGCAACCCGGGTTACTCGGCCATTGGCCGTTTGCGTGGGTTGGCAGAACTCCGCGGACTGGAACTTGGCGTAACCGGCAATTATTAAATCAACATTAACCAAATTATAAACCTGTATGATTAAAAAACTCTCCACTTTACTCGTATTCTTCATTTCCTGTCAGTATTTATTTGGGCAGGGCAATTTGTTAAAAGATTTTCCCGAAGGCTTTGGCCCCAAAGAAGTAGGCAAACGGCTGGCTTACCGTTTTGTAGATCGGAAGCACATGCTGCACGCTGGCAAATGGATCAGCTATCCGGAAACTTTCAATTGGACAGGCGCGCTGAAATATGCGGAGAAAACCAATGATAAAAAGTTGTTTTCACTGCTGGAAGCACGTTTTGATAAGCTAACAGCCGAAGAAAAACAGTTGCTGCCAATTATGAACCATGTGGATTTGAACATGTTCGGAAGCCTGCCTTTGGAATTTTATCAGGCTACCAAAGATAAAAAGTACCTCGAACTGGGGTTGCCTTACGCAGATACCCAGTGGCAGCTACCCGAAAAAGCCAACGCCGAACAGAAAGCCTGGGCCGATAAAGGTTTTACCTGGCAAACCCGCATGTGGATTGACGATATGTACATGATTACTATTGTACAGGCGCAAGCCTATAAAGCTACCGGCGACCGTAAATATATCGATCGTGCTGCTAAAGAAATGGTACATTACCTGGATGAGCTGCAACGCCCGAATGGCCTTTTTTATCATGCACCCGATGTTCCTTTTTATTGGGGGCGCGGCAATGGCTGGATGGCCGCAGGGATGACCGAAATTTTGCGCCTGTTGCCTAAAGACAGTAAAGAGCGCCCGCGCATACTGGAAGGTTATAAAACCATGATGAAAAGCCTGAAAGATTTTCAAAGCCCATCGGGTATGTGGAACCAGTTGATTGATGCACCAGATTGCTGGGCCGAAACATCTGGTACGGCCATGTTTGCCTATGCCTTAATTTCAGGCGTAAAACAGGGTTGGTTAAATCAAAAAGAATATGCCCCTGTTGCACGCAAAGCCTGGCTGGCCATGGTACCTTACATTAACGAAAAAGGCGATGTGCGCGAAGTTTGTGTAGGCACCAATAAAAAGAATGACCGCCAATATTATTACGATCGTCCGCGCAATGTAGGCGATTCTCATGGTCAATCGCCATACCTTTGGTGTGTTTTGGCGCTCATGGAAAAATAAATCAGTTTAAAACGATCTTCATTGTGCTGTATTTGGTTTTACACCGGCCGCCTCATCCGGCCGGATTTGCACAATCTGGTAATCCCGGGGCGCTCGCCCCGGGTTATCTTTAGTCCACAGATCAGATAAAATCTGTTAATCTGTAGCTTTAAAACGAATTTCATTGGTTTAGTTCAGCATCCAGAAAGTTTCATCTATATACATTTATTTGATGAAAAAACATTTATTTTAATTTTCACCTTGTCATTTGTCAATATCCGTTTGCAGCGGGCCGGGTTGAGACTTAATTTAGTCGGATTATTTTAAAGAATAATGAACGACTCAACAAAACTGGAAAATTTAAGACAGGCTTTACTTCAAAAAAATAAGTTCGCTACTATTGATCGTAACTTTTGCAACCGACTCTCTATTGCCATTTTTACTGCACAGAACGATTACCTCAGCACCACCACAATCATGCGTTTATTTGGTCTTTTACCCATGGATGAACGGAGCCTGAACCCTAAGGTGCTTGATATGCTTTACCGCTATGCCGATTGCACCAGCTTAAGGCTTTTAAAAGTAGGTTAAATAAAAGCATTTAAGCTTATCACTAACATTTGGTACGTATCTTGCAGATGGAGATAAGTTTAAAGAAAAAATGACGAAAAGATCTGTTTTTTATATCATTATGGCCGTTATCTTGTTTGGCTGTAACAGCAAACCGCAAGAAGCTATACAAGTTGCCGAAAGCCCACAAAGCGCGACAATTGCTACGCAGCATCCCAATGCACCTAAACCCAGGTATGAAAAAGGTTTGCTTTACGAAAACCAAAATTTCTCCTCGTACATAGATGAGGTGAAAAGGGGAGCAGGAGTAATTTCATTTACATTGGAGGTAAATGACAGGTTGGATATCTGGAATCTGGACGATACCAAGTTTGGTGAAATTGTGATGAACGAAGATTTGACCTATTTTACCTTAAATCTGCCCAAAAAAGTAATTGCCCGTAAATTAATCCCCGAAAATGATTTTGCAGCTTTCGAATTTGATGCCGAAAAGCCCGATGCAGATGCAAAATATCTCTTTATCTACGTGAATAAGGAAAAGCGAAAGGTAGCAAAGAAAGAAGTTCATTTTTCTTTTGCGGCACGGAAATAAGTTAAACCCTGGATTAAAAATAACACTTAGGCCGGCGGCTTTTTTGGGTTACGAGGTAATATCCCACTGAAATTTCGTGTGAGCCATAATCATAATTGCTGAGTTTATTTAAGCTATAATCGTAGCCATAACCAATGCGTAGGTTGCTGCGTACAAAAAGTTCAGAAATTAGCCCAACAGCGCTTCTTGCCGTTAAATTGCTTTGTAAATTTGATTTCGGATATAGTTTAACCGAACTGCGGTACACGCCGCCAATCCAGAAACGCTCTTTAACCAATAAAAAAGCATTTACATCCAAAGAAGTCGGGCCATGTAAATCGTCTTTAATTAAAAACGTGGGTTTAAACACAAAATCATCGGCAAAGGGCAAAGCTACACCTGCGCTCAGGTAAAAATGCGGCTGCATCTTAACGTTTAGCAATTTATAATCGCCAAATAGCGATAAACTTTTTGCCAGTAAATTGTTGGCCGAGAAACCAATAAAAAATTTCTCGTTCGAGTAATGGACGCCTGCACTGATATCAGGCGTAATCTGGCTTACACTGCCCGCTGGAATGCGGTTATCACCCTGCTCAATCGGATCGAGTAAATTCCCGTTCAGGCCTGCCTGCATTACCCCAACACCTACACCAAAAGCCAGGATATTGGTTTCGGTACGATCGAGTTTAATGCGATAGGCAAAATTGGCCGAAGCGTTTAATGAGTTTTGCGCACCGATTTTATCTTTGGTAATAATAGCGCCTATGCCCAGGCTTTCGTCGTTAATGGCTTCATCGGCCGAGATAGAAAGCGTTTGTGGTGCGCCTTTAACACCTGTCCATTGTGCGCGGGCAAAAGCCTGTAAGTACAGTTCTTCTTTATAGCCCGTATAGGCCGGATTAATGTACATGCCATTAAAAACATATTGTCCAAACTGTGCGTCTTGCTGTGCAAAAACCATTTTGGTAAAGCAACACATCAGCACCATCATTAATTTCACTATCCTTTTCATGTTGTTTTATGTTATCTGATCACCGTTACATATCCTTTGTAGGCCATCCAGTCGGTATTGCCATTTTTCACTCTCACTACATAGAAATAAGTGCCATCACTCAGCCCCGGTGCCGTCCAGTCGTTCTTGTAATCGCTGGTTTGGTAAACCGTACTTCCCCAGCGGTTAATAATGGTAACCTCGTTAAACTGGTAAGAATTCAGGTGTTCGAGATAAAACGTTTCGTTCTTGCCATCCCCATTAGGCGTAAACACGTTTGGTATTCTTAAACCCGAAATTTCTTTGTTATCGGTTGAGGTATTGTTACTGAGATTCGGATCGGCTTCATTTGCACTTACCGTTGCCGTATTGCTCACTAAACCCATTTGTTTAGAGCGGACTTTAATTACCAGTTCGGCAAACTTTCCATTGGCCAGTCCATTAATTTTCCATTTTACGGTGCGTAAGGCAGGGTCGTAATCTGCGGCTCCATCAGTAGGTGCTGCAAGGCTTTCAAAACTGAGGTAGTCTGGTAGTTTATCTTCAATAACCAGTCCGGTGGCATCATCTGCACCATTGTTTCTTACGTTGAGGTAGTATTCAAAAACCTCATCTTTTACCACTGTTTTGGAAGCCGATCGTTTGGTAATCGATACATCTGCCGATCGGCTGGGCACTACCAGTATTTGTACATCTTCTGATAAATCAGAAGTGCAACCGCCTTTGTTTATCGAGGCTACTTTATAAAATCCCGCTGTTGCGGTAACCAATGTCGGTTTATTTTGCCCCGGAATCAGGATCCCGTCTTTAAACCAGATATACGTGCTGGCCCCAACCGAATTGGCACGCAGGATTACCGACGACCCTTGGGTGATCGTAATCTTTTGGCGCCCTGGCGGAGCATCCTGGCTGTATCCGTTTATTTTAAAAAATAACAGGAATAGCAGCAACAAGAAGGTATAAAACCTCAGTTTCATGTATCAGATTTACCTGGAAAAAACTGGTTTACTTTTAGAAAGTTACTGCAGTGGCCGTACCTTGTGCGGTACCAACACTGATTGTTGGTTTGGTTGGTTTAGCCGTTACGGTAATGGTTTTATCTACAATTTGAGGGCAATATTTGCTACCGTTAATTTCATATCCCACTTTTAAACGGTAAGTAATGCTCCCAACAACTGGCGCAGTTGGTGTATAACTTAAAGTATTTACACCCGCTATAATGGTTTCAGCTCCAGCGTCTACAGTGTACCACTGGTAAACCAATGCCGCTTTAGTTGGGTCTTCGGGGTTGGTAACGCTACCTACCTGTGCCAGCGGGCTTTCTACGCAGAAATTGGCAGGTGTAATGCTTGGTATCAGTGGTTTTAAAACATACACCGGAATTTCCTGTAATTCCGATTCGCAGGAGCCTGGAGTAGTAGATTTTGAACTCAGGTAGTAGTAACCGGTTTTTAAATCGGCATTCGCCACCTTATTTCCACCACTTAAAGTGATACCGGTTGAAGGGGTAGTGGTAGATGTAGCACTGTATTTTACAATCCAGTCTGTACCTGCGGTTGCTGCCGGCAGAGTAAGCTCACCATCCGAGCAAAAAAGATTTACTCCGGCCGTATTTGGCGCTAAAGCTTGTGCTGATGCAGTTAAAAAGCTACCCGTTAATAAGATAGTAGCAATAATTAAAAAGGTTTTGGTAAAGAAATTGTTCATGGGGATTTTTTTTAAAATGAGGTTAATATTGTGAATTGGTGTTAACCAGCACATGTGGTGCTGTTGGTTTTGGATTTACTTTAATGTTAAAATTGATTGGTGTGGTACAGCCTGCTGCATTTTTTAAGGTTAAAATTCCGGCATAGGTGCCTACAGGGGCATCAATCGGAACAGTAACGGGGATATTTGAAGCAGGGAGTGTCAGGTTATTTTCGGCCGGGAAACCCGATGATACCCAGCTAATGCTGTAAGTAGTTGGGTTATTTACCGGATTGGTATAGCTTAACTGCGCAGTATTATAGCCCTGGCAAATTTCAGGGTCACTGCCCACCGTAAGGCTCGGTGGCGGATTAACCGTAACCACAAAATTTTCAGTTTTTTCTTCGCAACCTTTTGCTGTTGCCGTAATTGTAGCTGTGCCACTAAAGCTTGCCGACCAGGTTAGCTGCCCGGTTGAAGCATTAATTAAGCCTGCTGATAGGGGTGATAAACTGTAAACAATGCCCGTAGTGTTGGTGGCCGTAGCCAAATAAGTATCGGTGCCTGCGCCCATACAACGACTGCTGGTTAAGCCGCTATTAAATAAAAGGTTGCTCACATTGCCGTTTACGGTAATACTACCCGACGAATTAAAACTGGATGAAGGTGTGGTTGAAACGCTATATGTAGCTGCTGCACCCGCCAAAGTTGGCGTGCCTTTAATAGTTAAGGTTTTAGAAGGCTTATGGTAACTGGCAATAACTCCTGTTGGCAGGTTACTAACTACAACACTATTGGTGCCATTTGGCATTATGTAAATAATGGGATCCATAATTGTATTGATACACACTATCCTGTCGCCAGATCCGGTAGTGGTAGATACGCTGCTTTGATCGTTATAAGTTACCTGATCTGGTTGCGAACCGGTAATGGTAGCGGTATTGGTAAGCACGCCGGTTTGTACCACTGTAGCCGTAATTTTTAACGTAACACTGGCCAGACTGGCCAAATCGCCAATGGTCCAGATACCTGTAGTTGCATCGTAGGTGGTACCCGACGGAGCAATGCTGGATACATAAGTATAGCCGGTAGGTAATTTATCGGTAACCGATACGCCTACCGCATTACCATTACCTAAATTTTCGGCTTTTAGGGTAAATACAACATTGCTGTTCAGCTCCGGATAATCCACATCAACGGTTTTGGTAATGGCCCTGTCGATATTACAAAGTGAAATGTTGATGGGTAATGAAGGGGCGCTCACGCCGCATTCGAGTTGGTAGCTTACACTGTAATTGCCTGATGCGCTTGCTGCGTAAGTATTGGAGGTTGCCCCGCTAATGGCCACTCCGTTTAAATACCATTGGTAAGGAGCAGCATTGGCTACAGCTGTTAGTGTGGCCGAGGCACAATTGGTTTGGCTTATGTTCGGCTGTTCGGCCATTTCAGGAAAACGGGTAATAAAGTTCGACATGGAGAAACCAGCGCCCTGTTGCACCATCGAAATGGTAAGCCTGCCCAAACTGGTAATGGAAACAATACCGGGCAGGCCGATAGTGGTGTTGGTAAAGCTGATTAACGAAAGGCCGCTACTGCCCAAAGGCTTACGCGTGCCTACGCCGGCAATGGTTTCAATATTCTGATTGGTATAAGTTGGCGTACCACCGATAGTGGTTAAAAAAATCGGATCGGCACTTTTGGTTAAAATATAACCGAAATAGGGTAGGTCAGTTGTAGCCACATAACCTGTAAATTTGGTGGTTTCTACCCGTTTAGAGCCCGAACAGCCGGAAATGGGAACCAGTGCCGATACGTCTACCTCACAACCACCTCCACCCGAAACTCCACCTGTTCCCGAAAAAACCACAACGTTTTTATTGGCCACAATTATAGAGGAAGAGAAGCGCGCAGTGTTAGTGTCATAATCGTATGCGCCATAAACATAACCGTGTTTAAAGGTGTATTTATCGCCAGGTTGGAGCAGTGTAACCGTTTCCATGTTTTTTTGCGTTCCGCTAACATCGAAATAGGTTATAGTTACGGTAGTGTTGGCTTCAGTAGCAATAATGGTCGACTGTTCTGCGGTAAGATTACCTTCTCCTTTAACAATTACGTATTCTTTTCCCAATGAAGAAATAGGCGGTATAGGGTTGAAAGCACCATCGCCGCAACCACCGGGAGCATCAAGATCGGCAGAAGTATTCATCACCGCCGAAGCGGAAGATTCGACCAAAGTACCTATAGGAGCATGGAAGAGATAACTTTGGCCGGCATTTAAAGTGGCTGTGGCTATCCCCCCAATTTTAACAATGGTATTGTTCTCAATAGCCATAATGCTATAAATAGGGGTGTGTGCTGGTCCGGCCAGATCACCATCCCGGTAATAACCCACCCTAAAAGCGTTGCCGATTGCTGCATCACCAAAGCTGAACAAAGAAGCATTTCCTTTAATGTCACTATCCCCTCCATCAGTTGTGCCCAGCGCATCAGAAGCCACATTCCTTAAATTAACCGCAATTGAAGCAGTAGCCTCTACAATAATGCCGGCAGCCGATATTACCGTATTTAAACTATAAGCCGGAGCATCTTTTGGTAAGCCAGAAAAACGATAGGTAAAAGGGTTATTTTGCGAACAGCTAAAGGTTGTGATTATAGTGCCATCGCTTTTTTTAATGGTTCCGGTAACCGTTGTAGTATTATCAGTAGTAATTACAACTTCGTTGGCCTTGCTCCAGTATTGCCAGGGGGCAGGGGCAATATAGTGTTTGGCATAGCTAATTGCCCGTAAATAGTTGGCTTTAAGTGTTTTTTCTGTAGGATAATCTGTAAATGGAGTAGCTTTAACTGCAAAAGGAATAGCATAGGCAAGCGTTCCCAACAAAGTGGATAAAATAGAAATAGTTATCAAAAAAACTAACCTAAGTAGCGCTTTAATCATGTTTGGTTTAATCACCCTCAAAACCCAATACCATACACACCAAACCTCTTCCAAACCTGCAAGGCAAGTCAGATAAATTTGAGACAATATTTTATTACTCCTTTGTAGGATTAATAATTTTGTTTAAGATGTTAAATTCAGTTTAAGGATTTCTTCAACACTAAAATACCTGAAATATTATCTGCTCAAATATGGGCTGTGTTAATTTTACACCAATTTAAGCAGCTGTTTTTTTGCTAGTTTCAAGTAGTTATAATTAAGTATTATTTAATCTACATGATTGAATAATGTTTTGAATAGAAAATCGATTGCATTAAATATAAATGTCAGTAATAAACTACTCATAAATAAGTAATTAGAGTGGTGTGAAGTTTCCTGCTTATCGGTTTGCTTTTGCTATTATGTGTTTGCGGTATAGCAGTATACTTTAGTTGGTTTTTTTTGATGAAACGGTATAAATGCAGAATGAATTTCACACGCTGATCGAGCCAATATTAAGCTTGTGTAAATTTTTGGAGGGTGCTTTTTGCCTGGCTAGGTATCTCAAACAGAAAAGCATTAGGCCTTAAAGACTGTTACTTGCTAAAACTGTGTCAATAAACCAATGTCAATTTTCCTGTTTGTGTAGCTATATCTACCAGTTTATATCGGGGATTGGGCCATTCAAAAAAACGTTCATGGAGTGAAAACGCAAACTCACATGGAGGCCTGCCACAGCCTGCGGTAATTGGTTATAGCTTTAAAGAGATGTTTCGAAAAGTGCAACTGTAATACCGCAGCAGCTGACCCCAAGGCAGGTCTCGTTTGTATGGGATCATGGAGGCCTGCCACAGCCTGCGGTAATTGGTTATAGTTTTAAAGGGATGTTTCGAAAAGTGCAACTGTAATACCGTAGCAGCTGCCTCATGGCAAGTCTCGCTTTATGGGGGGCAGCAGCTGCGCTATTATTAAAATAAGTGTCAACTATAAAAGGAAACCGACAATGACTTAAATCTCTCATTTATTATTAAAGAGGTTATCTTAATGAGTATATCTTTAAACATTTATTGTCTAAGGAGTATATGCTGCAAATACGATATATGCTTTTTATGCTATTGACCTCACTACTGCCTGGTAGCACAGTTTTTGGACAGGTAAATACCGCCAGGCAATTGGCTTACTGTGTTGCCCAGATGCAAAAGACCTTAAAACAAATTCCCCTGCAACAGGATAATATACCTCGGAGTATTGTGCCTGGTACTGCTCAATGGAAATTTGTAGGTTATAAAGACTGGTGCAGTGGGTTTTGGCCCGGAATACTTTGGTATGGTTATGAAGCAACCAGATCAAAGGATTTTCGTTCCAGGGCAGAAGATTTTTCAGCGGAATTGAAACCACTTTCAACCCAGTCAGCATTAGATCATGATCTGGGTTTCCAGGTTTTTAATAGCTATGGAAATGGTTACAGGCTTACCAAAAACGAAAAATATAAAGCAATTATACTTCAAACTGCCGATACATTGGCTAGTTTGTTTAACCCAAAAGTAGGAACCATTTTATCCTGGCCAAGAGCGGTTGAAGGCATGCAATGGCCCCAGCATAATACCATTATCGATAACATGATTAACCTGGAAATGCTATTTTGGGCTTCCAAAAACGGAGGAGGTAAAAACCTGTACGATATTGCTTTTTCTCATGCCCGGGTAACCATGCAAAATCATTTTAAACCCGATTATTCTGCTTATCATGCAGTAATATACGATAGGGAGACTGGCAAAAAAATAAAAGGGCTAACCCATCAAGGCTATGCCGACCATTCGATGTGGGCACGCGGCCAGTCGTGGGCCATTTACGGTTATACCATGTGTTACCGCGAAACCCGCGATACTACATTTCTTAATTTTGCCCAAAAAGTTACCGATGTATATTTGGCCAAATTGCCGGCAGATGGAATTCCGTATTGGGATTTTAACGATCCTGCAATTCCCAATGCGCCTAAAGATGCATCAGCTGCAGCCGTAGTTGCTTCAGGCTTATTAGAACTTTCTACCTACGTAAAAAACAAAATCAAAGCACAAAAATACCGCAAAGCAGCAGAAATGATGCTAAGTACGCTTTCTTCACCGGGGTACCATAGCAACAACCAGAATACCGCTTTCCTGTTGCATTCAACCGGACATAAGCCCAATGGTTCGGAAATTGATACGCCAATTATCTATGCCGATTATTATTACATCGAGGCATTATTGAGATTGGATAAGCTGCAGAAAGGGATTACGCTAACAGCAAACCTTTAGCGTAAAACATCCTGTACATTTTGTTACCGGAAATATTGCCGGGCGGAGACAGGCTGATTTAATTTCGGGTTGAACGATTTTTTCATATTTAGTTTTAGTAGATCAATATGCCCGTCGCAACCCCGAAAACCGAGACTTGCTTCAACTGTCGCCGCCTGCAATATTAAAATCTTAACCTTTCAATAAAAAGAAGCAATGAAAGTAGTCAAAATTCTAAGTGTTACCTGCTGGTTTATTTTAGTTCAGGTAGCGCATGCCCGGCAAGATCCATCAACCGTATTCCGGGGCTTCCTATATTGCATTCTAAAGATCTTGTTAACGGTAGTTAGTAAACAAGTAAAAGCAGGTACCAGCGCCAAATGTTTAAGGCCGTTTAAACACCTGGAATTGCCTTTTTGTTTTTCTGCTTATTACCTACTCCGCTATTTCTATTCATTTATAGAGTATGGTTTGCAGCTACGGGTGTCTTACCAGTAGTGGGCATTGCAATCGGTGATTCACCCATTGGTCCCTATAAATTTATCAGGACATTCCGGCCTTTGGGGCATGAAAGCCGCGATATCGGGCAGTTTATTGATGATGACGGAAGTGCATACCTTATTTTTGAAGACAGGGTTTCAAAGGGCTTCCATATCGCAAAATTATCTGCAGACTATCTGGATGTGGAGCGCGATATATGCTTGATTAAAGCTCCTTTGGAAGGTGGGGCCGTTGTTAAATATCAGGGGCTATATTATGCGATCGGATCGGCGCTTACCAGCTGGAACCCAAATCCAAATAAATTTGCTACAGCCAGATCATTGGAAGGGCCATGGTCCGAATTCAGGGACATTGCACCACCTGAGACTAACACATACGGTTCACAATCTACCTTTATGTTAAAAGTTTCGGGAACAAAAGCAACTGCGGTTATTTTTGTGGCCGATAAGTGGAAACCGCGCACACAATGGGATTCCCGGTACCTTTGGATGCCACTTGAAATAGGGAATGGTGAGCTTAAACTCCCACAACCTAAACCCTGGTCAATTAATGTAAAAACAGGAGAGACACAATTGCTAAAATAATTTCATATCTGCGGTATAAGATTTTCCTTCGTCCAGAAATCCTAAACTCAGCTTGCCCTGCCAATCTTGCTTCCAGGCAATCATTACCAACCTTGTCAGCGGCAAGATTGATAGCGTTTATCCTTTGGTTGGAAAAATCGCGATTTCCAATACAGTAGTTTCTGATCTCTCGTTGATTATCCCGTTAGTTTAATGGTTGAGCTACTGCTATAAAGTGAAGCCCACGCTATAAATTTGCTTTTTATAAGCACCCGGAGACATTCCGGTTAGTTTTTTAAAAGATTTAGAAAAATACGAGATATTATCAAAACCAGTTTGGTGTGCAATTTCAGAATAGCTTAACTGGTTGGTGGCTAACAGGTATTGGGCGCGTTCGATACGTTTACTTAGTATATAGGTTACCGGACGCTCACCTGTGAAGGCTTTGAACAACCGGGAAAAATAATCAGGGTGCTGATTAACACGTGATGCAAGCGCTGTTACCGATAGTTCGTTATGCAGATTCACTAAAATAAAACTTACGGTTTCTGCAATCTTAACAGGCGTTTTATACAGGTCGTTTCCATGTGATAACTGCGTGCCCAGCAACCGGCCCATAAGTTGAAGCATTATACCCTGTGTTTCCAGATAAACAGCAAGGCTTTGCCGGTTGTTCAGTTCCTGGTACTCCTTGTAAAAAATGTTCTTTTCGTATACTTTGGGGTCATCCGAGCGATTGATTCCGCGGCCAGGATTAATTTCGAGCAGGCGTTCAAAAAGTGCAACATCCAGGGGACTTGCTTTGATTTTAGATACGACTCTTCTCCGGGCAAAAAGTGAAACACCATCAACCGATTCTTCAAAAAACTGTACAAAAAACTGGCTCAGGTAATCACTGCAATGCAGATTACAAAGCGTAAAACTTGGAATAATGTAGAGGTAGCCTGCTTCAAGCTGTAGGCGTTGTGTTTGATCTGATATTTCGCCCGCACCTTCATCGATATAGTAGATGCGGTAATAGGGACTTATAACATTGCGGTAGTTCCATTTTTTGGTGAGCTTAACATAATCTACATTAAGCAACGAAAAGTGGTTTTGTAATGCGCGTTTAATCATGATTTAAATGTCGGATTTTTACAAAAAATAGTCTGTTTTATTAAAAAATAGATCGGAATAAGATAGTTATTTTTGGTTGCTATAACCAAATATACAACAGTCCTGAAAAAATACTAAATCTCATTATCCAGTTGAGTATAATATTATAAAATAACCAAATATTTCTAAGACATAAGCTAAAGTAGAAAAAATGAAAAAGACACTATTAGTAACCGTTACAGTCCTTTCCATGTTCTCCAATCTCAAGGCCCAGGATAGCAACTCCGGAGCACAGGCAGGAAAATTTAAACCAACCGACGAATCTTTAAAGCAGTATAAATATCCGGATTGGTTCCGGGATGCAAAATTCGGAATATGGTCTCATTGGGGGCCGCAGGCTGTTCCGAGGCAAGGCGATTGGTACGCCCGCAATATGTATATGCAGGGGAGTGGGCAGAATAAATACCATGTAGCACATTATGGAACACCCTCTAAGTTTGGTTATAAAGATATAATCCCATTGTGGAAAGCAGAAAAATGGAATCCGGAGCAATTGATGGCCCTTTATAAGAAAGCTGGTGCAAAGTATTTTGTAAGTATGGGCTCACACCATGATATGTTCTTTTTGTGGAATTCTAAAATCCACAGGTGGAATTCGGTAAACATGGGACCGCATAAAGATGTAGTAGGTTTGTGGCAAAAGGCAGCTAAAAAAGAGGGCTTGCGTTTTGGCGTTTCAGAACATCTTGCTGCCAGTTTCAACTGGTTTCAACCCAGCCATGGGGCCGATAAAACCGGCGAATTTGCAGGTGTTCCTTACGATGGGCGCGATCCGCGATATGCAGACCTATATCATTTGCCTGCCGATTCGAGTAACATAAAAGAATGGATTACCAACAATCTGGGCTGGCAGAAAAAATGGCTGGAAAATATAACTGAGCTCATTGATAATTATCATCCCGATTTACTTTATTCTGATAGCAAGCTTCCTTTTGAAGATATTGGCCGCACGATGGTAGCACACTACTATAATCAGGATATGGCTAAAAATAAGGGTAAGCTCGAAGCAGTTTATACCCCTAAAGAGCCATCGGAAGGTAAATGGGCACAGGATGTTGAGCGCGGGGTGCTTGATTCGATCAGCCCTTTTCCATGGCAAACCGATACCTCAATAGGTGATTGGTATTACAGAACCGGACAGAAATACAAAAGTGCAAATGAAATTGCGCAGCTTTTAGTGGATATTGTGAGCAAAAACGGCAATTTATTAATTAATGTGGTGCAAACGCCTGAAGGTGATCTGGAGCCTGATGTGGTTAAAATTGTAACCGAAATAGGCGAATGGATAAAACTGAATGGCGAAGGGATTTATGCCACACGGCCCTGGAAAGTATATGGAGAAGGACCTTCTACCATTAAGTCGAACCAAACAAAAGGCCATTTTGGTGGCTTAACCGATACGCGTGAATATCAATCTTCAGATATCCGGTACACCACCAAAGGAAACAACCTGTTTGCATTTTCTCTAAATGTACCACAAGGGGATATTGAAATGAAATTGCTGGGTAAAAATTCTAAGTACCTCGATAAACCCATTAGCGCAGTTACGCTTTTGGGTAGTAAAAAAAAGCTAGACTGGGAACAGCGCGATGGTTCGCTGGTGATCAAAAAACCTGCAAATTATCCGGCATGGCAGGTAACCGGGTTTAAAATAGAATTTAAAAAGTAATAGCATAAAATTTAAATCTGCCTTGATGGAAACAAAACGCTCCACACTTGCTGTAGTATTGATTACCTCGCTGTTCTTTTTATGGGGATTTGCCCATAATCTCGATCCGATATTGATTCCGCATTTAAAACGGTCATTTACCCTTACTACCGTCCAGGCAACGCTTGTCGATTCGGCTGTTTTTATTGCTTATTTCATTATGGCGCTGCCTGCAGGTATTATCATGAAAAAATATGGCTATAAAAGCGGAATCATTATCGGCCTCCTGATATTTTCAGTTGGGTGTTATCTGTTTTTACCCGCTGCCCAGGTACAGTCTTACAATTTTTTCCTGGCTGCGCTTTTTATTATTGCCTGCGGACTAACTATTCTGGAAACAGCGGCTAACCCCTATATTACATTAATTGGGAAACCGGAAACCTCAACTTTCAGACTAAATCTTGCCCAGTCTTTTAATGGCCTTGCTGCTTCTCTTGCACCCGTAATCGGAGGTAAATTAATATTGGTAGAGGGCGTATCAGATAGTGCGCTTGCAAGGATGGATCTGGTCTCAAGAAAATCGGTTTTGGCATCGGAAGCAGCCTCTGTACAGGTACCGTATTTCGTACTGGGAAGCATATTGGTAATATTGGCTGCTATATTTTATTTTATCAAACTGCCGGATATCCGAACAAATAACGAGGGGCGTACTAAACGAAGTTTTTGGGGTGTTTTCAAGCATAAGCAACTATCATGGGCAATCGCTGCACAGTTTTTTTACGTTGGCGCGCAAGTATCTGTTTTTAGCCTGTTTATTCTTTACGCAACCAAATCGGCAGGTATTACCGAAAAAGAGGCAACCTATTATTTAGGTATGTGTGGTTTGGCGTTTCTGATCGGACGCTTTTTTACCACTTTTCTAATGCGCTTTTTTAAGGCCCACCATTTACTGGTTACCTATGCTTTTATCAGCATACTACTCTGCTTTGTTGCCGTAATGGCTTCTGGCATCACAACGGTGTATGCGGTTATCGGCATTTGCTTTTTTATGTCAGTTATGTTTCCCACCATCTTCTCTTTGGGTATAAAAGACCTAAAAGAGGATACTGAACTGGGCAGCAGCTTGATTATCATGTCAATTGTGGGTGGGGCAATACTCCCGCGGTTTTTTGGCTATTTAAGTGATGGAACAGGCAATATTCAAAATGGATATTATGTGCCGCTGATTTGTTTTGCTGTCATTATGCTATTTGGTTTAAAGGGGCAAAAGATTACAAAAAACGATGTCATTAATCAACCTAATGAAATTTTATAAAACAAATGAAAAGATACTGTTTAGCCCTTGATCTTGTTGACGATGAAAAGCTTATCGCAGAATATGAAGCCTACCATGTTAACGGGTGGCCTGAAATTAAACGCAGCATAACCGATTCGGGCATACTGGACATGGAAATTTACCGCATTTCCAACCGCTTGTTTATGGTGATGGAAACACGCGACGATTTCAGTTTCGAGAAAAAGGCACTTATGGATGCTTCCAATCAGCGGGTAGAGGAGTGGGAAACGCTGATGTGGAAATACCAGCAGGCACTGCCCTTTGCAAAACCTGGAGAAAAGTGGGTGTTAATGAAAAATATATTCCAGTTAAATGGTTAACAATAATAAAAATCAACAGTCAACCCAAAGCCTGCCTCCGGTTATTTTCGGAACCAGTAGTTTGGGAAATCTTTATCAGGCGGTAGACTATAGTGTTAAACTGGAGGTTGTAAAGGCATGTGTGGCTTCATCAAAACCGGTTACATTTTTTGATTCAGCAGGGAAATACGGTGCAGGCCTCGCGCTTGAATCGTTGGGGAAATGTTTAGCCGATTTAAAGGTAGATCCACAGCAGGTGGTAATCAGTAATAAACTCGGCTGGTACCGAACAGCACTTTTAACCCCCGAACCTACATTTGAAACAGGTGTTTGGAAAGATATTGAACATGATGCTGTTCAGATGATCAGTTACGATGGGATATTAAAGTGTTTTGAACAAGGCAACGAGCTGCTGGGCAATTACCCGGCGCAAATGGTGTCGGTACACGATCCCGACGAATATCTTTTTGCCTGCGATAACCAGCAGGAGTATGAAGAACGGTATCAGCAAATTCTGGATGCCTACATGGCATTGGCCGAATTAAAATCTGCTGGCCTGGTATCGTCCATTGGTGTGGGTGCAAAAGATTGGAAAATTATCCAGAGAATAGCGGCAGATGTTAAGCTCGATTGGGTGATGATTGCCAATAGTTTGACTATCAAATCGCACCCTGCTGAACTGGTTGCGTTTATAAGTGAACTCAACCAAAAAAATATTAAAGTAATTAACTCGGCCATATTTAACGGTGGTTTCTTAACAGGTGGAGATTTTTACAATTACCAGCCGGTTGAAGCCGAAAGTTTAACCGGGAAAGCGCTTTTGGATTGGAGAGATAAATTTTTCAGGATTTGTGAAGCGTTTAAGGTACTTCCGGCCGAAGCCTGTTTCAGTTTTTCGACAAGTTTTCCGGGTGTAAAAAGCATCGCTTTAAATACCACACGCCCTGAGAAAGTGGCTATTAATGCCGCCCTGGCCGAAAAGAAAATTCCCAACGGGTTTTGGCAGGAAATGCAAGCGCAGGGATTGATTGAATAATTAAAATAACAATGAAAGCATTAGTATGTAATACGCCTGGCCAATTTAGCTATATCGATAAAGATATGCCGCTTGTTGAAGAGGGTATGGTGTTCCTCAGGATGAAAAGACTGGGGATTTGTGGTACCGATTACCACGCATTTGAAGGAACACAGCCATTTTTTGAATATCCACGAATCCTGGGGCACGAAATTGCTGCAGAAGTGGTAAATGCTGATGCGGCACTGAATTTAAAACCTGGAGATCTGGTTACCGTTAGTCCATATTTTTATTGCGGCACCTGTATAGCATGCCGCAGTGGCAGAACCAATTGTTGTGTTAAGATAAAAGTTTTTGGTGTTCATATCGATGGAGCCATGCAGGAGTACATCACCGTTCCAGCAACTGCAGTTGTTAGCGGGGAAGGATTAACTGCAGATGAACTGGCCTTGGTAGAACCATTGGCCATTGGTGCGCACGGCCTTAGCCTTGCACAGCTGAATAAAGGCGATACCGTGGTGATAATGGGGGCAGGGCCCATTGGGCTTGGTACGATCGCTTTTGCTAAAATAAGCGGAGCAACGGTGGTTGTTATTGATGTAAATGACAACAGGTTATCTTTTTGTCGCGAACGTTTTGGCATAGCGCATACCATAAACCCATTAAGGGAAGACCCGGTTGAGCAACTATCGCTTATTACCAATGGTGAGTTTGCAAAGGTGGTAATTGATTGCACTGGAAACCTAACAGCCATTAACAAGGCCTTTAGGTTTTTGGCACATACGGGTAAATTTATCATGATAGGCCTTCAGAAAGGCACCATTGAGGTGGTACACCCTGAGTTTCACAAGCGCGAAGCTGTACTGATGAGCAGTAGAAATGCGCTACCCCACGATTTTGCCTATGTGATTGATTGCATCAGAAAAGGGTTGATTAAGCCGTTGGATTTTATTACCCATACTATCCCCTTTAAGCAGGTAAAAGAAAAGTTTGATGCGTTGCTCACAGCAAATGAGTCGCTAATTAAAGCATTAATCAGTTTCGACGAATAAACCACAAATAAAACCGGCCCGGAACGTGGGCTTTAAACATCCCATAAAAATGAATAAAATGAAAGGCATTGTAGTTACAATGGTCACACTGATTTTAGTCAGTAATTTCCTGAGTGCTCAGGAATATAAAATACAGTCGCCCAACAAAAAGATCGAATTGTCTTTAGTTTCAAAAAATAACGATGCTTCAAATAAATGGTATCTTAAGGTAGATTACCTCCAGGGTGATGCTTATCAAAACCTAATTCCAGCTATTGATTTAGGGCTTAAGGCCGGAGCGGTTGATTTCGCCTCTAGTCTTAATCTCGACCGGGCAGATAAAGCGAAAATAATTAAAGAAACTTATACTGCGGTGCACGGTAAACGTAAATACTGTGCTAACGACGCCATTGAACGTAGTTTTTATTTTAAAGCTGCACAGGGAAAAGGATTCAGTATTACCCTAAGGGCATATAATGATGGGATAACTTTCCGTTATGGCTTAACCGGAAAAAATGGCGAAACTATAGAATTGACCGATGAGCTTACCAGCTATCAGATACCGGCAGATGCAGAACGGTGGTTGCAATCTTTTAAAACTAGTTACGAAGGTTACTACCCGGTTCAAAATGGCTCTCAGGCAAAAGGGGAGTGGGGGTATCCGGCATTATTTAAAAAATCACTTGGGAAAGCTGATTGCTGGATGCTGATAACCGAAGCCGATGTGAATGATTCCTATTGCGCTACCAAACTTGGTAATAAAAATGATCAGGACAATTATAAAGTGTTATTTCCGGCAGCTTCAGATGGAAATAAAGTGGGTAAAGTAAACCCAATAGTAAGTCTTCCATTCACATCCCCATGGCGAACAGTTATAATTGGAGAACTGGAGCAGCTGGTGGAATCTACCCTGGTTGAAGATGTTAGTACGGCCACAAAGATTAAGGATGTATCATGGGTGCAGCCAGGAGCAAGTTCGTGGATTTACTGGGCATACAACCATGGTACCAAAGATTTTAAAAGGGTATGCGATTATATAGATCTGGCGGCACGGATGAACTGGCCGTACACACTATTGGATTGGGAATGGGATGCAATGGGTAATGGTGGCAAGTTGGAGGATGCAGTGCGTTATGCTAACAGTAAAGGTATAAAGCCCATGATGTGGTATAACTCGGGTGGCCCGCACAACAGAATATCTGCTACACCCCGCGATAGGATGTTAACCCACGAAAACAGGATGAAGGAATTCCGTTGGTTAACCGAGCTTGGCGTTTATGGGATTAAGGTAGATTTTTTTGAGAGCGACAAACAAGATATGATGAAGTATTATATCGATATACTGGAAGATGCTGCAAAATTTAAATTAATGGTAAACTTTCATGGCGCAACTATTCCACGGGGCTGGAGCAGAACCTACCCAAACCTGATGAGTATGGAAGCCGTGCTCGGGGCTGAGTGGTACAACAATGGTGCTGAGCTGACAGGAAAAGCCGCTGCGCACAATGCAACACTACCTTTTACGCGAAACATCATTGGTCCGATGGATTATACACCAGTAACTTTTACCAATTCGCAACACCCCCATATTACAACTTTTGCGCACGAGCTTGCCCTATCTGTGATATTTGAATCCGGTATCCAGCACATGGCCGACAGGCCTGAAGGATTTGATAACCTTCCTGATGCGCCCAAGGCATTTTTGCGCACGGTTCCTGTGGCCTGGGACGATACGAAGTTTATCTCAGGATATCCCGGAAAAAATATCGTTATGGCAAGGCGTAAGGGAAATGACTGGTATCTGGCCGGCATAAATGGCCTTGATAAGAAAGAAGAATTTCAGATTTCGCTCGGATTTTTGAAGGCGGGAAAGCGCTATAAAGCAGTGTTGATTGCAGACGGCGAGTACGATTCGGCATTCAATACCACCTACCTAAATATAACTAAAGAAGATCATCTTAAGCTGAAGTGGCTCCCCAGGGGTGGCTTTGCTTGTGTGCTTAGCGAAATACAATAAATTTAAAGAGCAGGGCTAAATTTCATCTACCTATTTAGCATCCTGCTCTTACTCTTTGATTTGCTCACGTTTCAATGTCGTTTTAATCCAGAAGATCGTTTTTTAACGGAGCAGCCGTTTCTGCCTTATCTTTTGATGGAAATTTAGCTTCTGATCTTATCAAACTGCAAGATTTGAATTAAAGATAATTCGTTTTGTATCGTTCTACTTTAGTAAACACACCATTCCTTTTAGAGGTATCCGCAATTTGCCTGCCGTTAGCTATTTCCCGTTTGTATTGTTTACCACATAAGCTGGCGACCATATTTTTTTAAACGCAGCGGTATCATTTTTCTCCGGCAGCAAGCCAAGCGTTTTTCCAGGCCTCTGATTTTTTGTTCATCCCATTTTTGCTGATGGGCTTTAGCAGTAAATGCAGTTACCGTACTAAATACACTCTTAACAGATATTATCTTTTTCATCACCTTAAAAGTTAATGCCGCTATATAATCAATTTTATTATTTTCAGATATCGCTAATATTTAAGCCTTTTCAATGTGTTAAAACGTTTAATTCTGTTATTGCTTTAATTTGTTGTTTGTCAGTGTTTTATGGTTTTGTTTTGAAGCTTTGACTTTTAAAATTTGCTATTTAAAGCAATATAGTTAACAAAATTCCCCTTCTCTTTATCATTTGAAGCATCCCTAAATTTCGCCCGAAACTATATTTGATATTCATAAAGCCAGTAATTATTGGTATACGATAGAATAGCGATATAATAAGATAAAGCGTCCCTAAAGTATAACAGCTAATCAGTAGATATCATTTTTACTGGCCTTACAAACCAAATATAAACTAATATGAACCAAACAATTTTTATCAGGAAATTACCTGCTTTTATGCTTATGGTGGTTTTCTTAATGCTCCTGCATTTAAAAGGGTATGCCCAGGAGAAACAGATTACTGGAAAAATCGTAGGCAATGACAATCCCATGCCATTGCGTGGAGCCATTGTACAGGTGAAAAATAAAAAAGCAGCCACCTCAACAAATGAACAAGGGCAGTATTCGATCAAGGCCAGTACCGGCGATGTGCTTATTTTTAAAATGATCGGTTTTCAGTCACAGGAAATCATGATTGGTGACGGTAGTGTTATCAATGTTATTTTAAGGATTGAATCTACAAAACTGGATGAAGTTGTTGTTATTGGCTATGGCGATAAGGCCAGGCGCGACCTTACCGGCTCAGTGTCTTCGATATCCGGAACAGAACTCCTTAAAACGCAACCAACAACTGTTGATCAGGCACTACAGGGAAAAGTTCCCGGCGTTGTAGTTCAACAGATTTCGGGCCAGCCAGGTGGTGGTGTTTCGGTACAGATTCGCGGGCTCTCGGGCTTTAGCAATAACCCACCGTTGTATGTTGTCGATGGCCTTCAGATTTTGCCTTCAACAGGAGATAAAGGTACAAACCCGCTATCAAGTATTAATCCGTCTGAAATTTCTTCAATCGATATCTTAAAGGATGCATCAGCTACCGCTATTTATGGTGCACAGGCAACCAATGGGGTTGTTATCATCACTACCAAACGGGGTATTTCTGGCCCTCCTGTGGTGAGCTATGATGGATATGCCGGTGCTCAGGCGTTGCCAAAATACTATGAGGTGATGAACCTGAAGGAATATGCAACATTTATGAATGAAAAGTCGGCGATTATCGGTTACGATTTAAGACCACAGTTTGCTAACCCTACCTACCTTGGAGTGGGTACCGATTGGCAAAAAGCCTTGTTCAGAACTGCGCTGATGCAGAACCATAATCTTGCCCTTACCGGAGGTGATGCCAGAACGAAATATTACCTTTCAGGAACTTATTTTTCTCAGGACGGAATTGCACTTGGGTCTGATTTCAGAAGGATTTCAAGCCGCTTGAATCTGGATAACAAAACTACCGACTGGTTAAAACTTGGTGTAAGTTTACAATTGGCAAATGTTAAAGAAAATGTAACCACTTCTCAAACTGGTGTAATCCGCCAGGCTTTAAATCAAACCCCCGATGTAAATGTGGTTAATCCCGATGGCACCTGGGGTGGCAATGATCCTAATATTTATGGCGCAACCGGAACCAATCCATTTGCATTGGCGAAAATTGTAAAGGATCTTAAAAACAGGTATGAGTTATTTGGAAATGCTTATGCTGAAATTCAGTTTGCCAAAGGGCTTACCCTTCGAAATGAATTATCCGGGAATATCTCTACTGCAACAGAAGATCAGTTCGACCCTATTTATACCATGGGAGCGTATTCTAAAACATCTAATTCAGCAACTTATTCAAGCGGGAAAAATACATTTTATTCGCTCACCAATTACCTTACCTACGGGCATTCTTTTGCCAATAAATATAACCTAAACGCAATGATCGGACACGAGTCTAAAGTTTGGGAGTATGAAAATGTTTCGGCAAGCAGAACAAATTTCCCCAGTAACAATGTGCAGGCCATAAATGGCGGCGATGCTGCAACGGCAACTAATGCCGGCGAAAAAGGACAAACAGCCGGCGAATCCTACTTCGGCCGTATTGATTTTAAATATGATGACAAGTATAATATCACGTTTAACGTGCGCAATGATGGGTCATCCAAATTTGCACCAGAGAACAGATGGGTAACTACTTATTCGGGAGCATTTGCCTGGAAATTAAAACAAGAAAATCTTTTTAAAAATGTAAAAGCGATTGATGATCTGAAACTCAGGATCGGATACGGTTTGCAGAATAACCAAAATATACGTGATTATGCCTATGGTTCAACTTTAAGAACTGTAACAACTTCATTATCAGGAAACGCTCAGATAATCGCTACCAGCGGTAATCCTGATGTAAAATGGGAAACAACCAAGGGATATAATGTGGGCTTAGATGTAAGTATACTGAATAGAAGAGTTGACTTTTCAGTAGATGCATATTACAAAAGAACAGATAACCTGCTATTAAGTCTCACTTTACCATTGTATTCAGGAATGGTTGATGCCACAGGTTATGCACCAGGATCTATCCAGTCACCCTATATCAACATCGGTTCTGTTAGCAATAAGGGCATCGAGTTTTCTATTACTACCCATAACATTAAGTCTCAAAACTTTAACTGGAGAAGTAACCTGACCTTGTCTCATAACACAAATAAAATCCTCACCTTAAATACGGATGCTGCTGCTTTATATGGTTATGCGGGCAGTACAGCGATTACCAAATCGATGGTTGGCCGATCTATAGGAGAATATTATGGTTATGAAACACTAGGTACCTATAAAAATGCCGAAGATTTTAAAAAATATCCTGCCTTACCACAAAAAGGAGGACTTCCAATTCCAATTACAAATGGTTCGGGAGGAGTGTGGATAGGTGATGTTATATTCAAAGACCAGAATAACGATGGCGTGATTGATGAGAGCGATCAGGTATTTTTAGGTTCGCCAATTCCAAAATTCCAGTTTGGGATAAACAACAGCTTTAATTATAAAAACTTTGATCTTAATATTTTCATGTCTGGTAATTATGGCAACAAGCTTTATAATCAGGTACGAGTAGATGCAGAAAACCCGAATCAGAACTTCGGCTACTTTAAGAATGTAGGAGAATATGCCCGTATAGGGTTAATTAATCCCGCTGGTTCTGCTGCTGACATTAACAACGTATATATCACCAATCCTGAGACAAGCATTACCAGAATCAGTCAGGCAAGCGGTAATGGCAACGAACGTTTTTCAAGTAAATATATCGAAGATGGTTCTTTTATCAGGTGTAAAAGCATTACGCTGGGCTACAATTTCAAAGAGAATCTGTTATCTAAAATCTACCTGAAAAACTTGCGCCTGTATGCACAGGTAACCAATGTGTTTACCATAACAAAATATAAAGGTTACGATCCCGAAATAGGTTCATGGAATCCCCTGGCGGCAGGTGTAGATAATGGATATTATGCTCAGCCACGTGTGTTTACTATTGGTGCCAACATCTCTATTTTAAACAAATAAGACGTAAAATTATGAAACAGATTAAACTATATATACTCGCTTTATTCGCCACTGTTACTGTAATAAGCGGCTGCAAAAAAGATTTCCTCGAACGGCCACCTTTGTCACAAATTACAACTGATAATTTTTACAAAAGTTCGTCTGATCTGAGGTTGGTTACTGCCGGTTTGTATGCGCAGCCGTGGAACGATTGGAACAGTTTTCCCTTACTCGCTATTGGCGATATTCTGAGTGGTAATATGTTGCAACCCTACAATGCCGACTTAGCGCAGTTAACTGCATTTTCGGTAACCAGCCAAAACGGGCAAATGTCTACTTCATGGCGTTGTTTTTATAAAATCGTAGCACATTGCAATACCAATATAAAAGCAATCAATACAAAAGTTCCGGACAGTGTGGCGTTAAAAAGCAAAAACGGTGCCCTTGGCGAACTCCGGTTTTTACGTGCAACGGCCTATTTTCATTTGGCTCAGTTATGGGGCGCAGTACCTATTATAGAAGATAATGATAAATTAATCAAAGATCCGCTATTGCCCCGTCACCGCCTTGCCGACGTGTATCGTTTTATTGTTAATGATCTCCGCTTTGCAGCCAGTGCTTTACCAACACGCGATCAGGCAGGTCGGGTAACTACCTGGTCTGCACAGGGAATGTTGGCAAAAGTATATCTCACTAAGGCAGGTGTAGGTGGCAGCAGAAAGCAATCTGATCTTGACAGTGCAGCTTTTTTTGCGAAAAACGTAATCAATACCAGCGGTTTAACATTATTGCCAAGCTATTATAATCTTTTCAGAACACAATTTAATGATAACCCTGAATCGCTTTTTGCTTTTCAATGGGCACCAGGTGTTGGTTATGGAAACGGTAATGCCATACAAACCCAATTTGCGCCCAGCGGCAGCGTAGTTCCGCCAGGAGGTGGCTGGGGTGGTGCAATAGGGCCTACTTTTGATCTTGATAGTTTGTACACCCCTCAGGATTCAATACGCAGGAAGGCTACATTTATGCTTACAGGCGATCATTACCCCGAGTTAAATGCTGCTGGTGGTGGTTATACTGCAACATCATGTAGTGTTAAAAAGCATGTTGTAGGTACAGCCGCAGATAACAATGCACCAACGATGGATATCTGGTCTTCGCCACAGCACAATACCGTTTTGCGTCTTGCTGATGTATACCTGGTATATGTAGAAGCTTTACTGGGTACCAATAATTCAACTTCTGATGCCGAAGCATTGCGGGTTTTCAATATGGTTAGAAAACGTGCTGGTGTTGATCCGGTAACCACAATCACCACAGAACAGCTGCGAAATGAAAGAAGGATTGAGCTGGCGTTTGAAGGACAATACTGGTTTGATTTGGTGCGCTTATCTTATTACAATCCACAAGGTGCTGTTACATTGTTAAACAACCAGATTCTTAAAAACACCAGGGTGCAGTTTTCGTATGACCCGGCTACAGGTAAAAAAACGAGGAATACCAATGGTATTGTAATTACGCCGCCAACCATAGCCACATTTACGCTACCTATACCTGCTACCGAGATAACCGCCGATCCTAAACTATTAGATCCGCCGGCAGCATACTATTAATTAACAGCACTAATTATTAATTGAGATTAATATGAAAAAATTATTTAGCAGGGCTAATAGCCATTTGTTGCTTTTTTTAATTGCAATGATCTTTTTTATACAGCAAGGTTGTAAAAAAGAAAATTCATCACCATCAACCGGCCAGCCAGAAATTACCGGAATACGCAATTATGTTGCCAGTCCCGGCGACTCACTCATCACTAGAGTGGGTACAGGAAAATGGATTGTAATTACCGGAAAAAACTTAAGAGGCGCGCTTCAGATATATTTTAATGGCGTTAAAGGTTCTTTCAACGATTCGTGGTTTTCTGATACCAGCGCAATTGTGCTCATGCCTTCAGTAATTCCATTCCCCACAGTAGAAGCATCGCAGCTTAATACCATCCGTTATGTAACCACCCACGGAGAAACCACTTTCTCGTTTCCGATAGTAGCCCCGGCTCCGACCATAACCAGTATATCAAACGAGAGTGCCAATCCCGGCGATTCTGTACGGATAAATGGATTGAATTTCTTTTTTATCCAGCGTGTAAACTATGCCGGGCAGGATGTAACGGGTTTTACTGGCTCAAACGATGGTACATCCATCAGTCTGGTAGTACCGGCTGGCCTTACAAAAGCCGGAATCGTTACGGTGGTTACCAAAGCCGGTGAAGCCAAAACGTTTTATAACGTTCATGATTATGCTACAGGTATGTTGAATAATTATGATGACGTGAATACGATGGATTGGGGATCTGATGTATCAAACAGTTCTGCAAATTATCCTGGGCATACGGGTAATTATGGGGTGCTAAAAGCCTCAAATATCCCTGCCGGAAATGGAAACTGGTGGGAAGGTGGGCGATCGATCAATACCAAAGCTGTACAATGGGTTCCATCGGCTAACCTGGCTGATTCAGTAAATCACTATGCCTTAAAGTTTGAAGTATCTGTTACCAAACCATGGATTAATGGTTCAATTCAGGTGGTTAAAGATTATAACTTCAATTTTGCTGCATTCTACAGACCCTGGAAAAGCAGCAATGGTTCAAGTGCACCTTTCAAAACAAATGGCTGGCAAACTGTGGCCATTCCGCTTTCAAATTTCCTAAACAACGGTTTACCAGCTTCTAAATTAACTGATTTATTGGGCGCATCCGGAAACGGTGCTATTAATATCTCCTTCACCAATGATGGAGCTACTACGGTTAATGATTTTGAAGCCGCTGTAGATAATATCAGGGTTGTAAAAATAAAATAATATATCAGCAGGTTTGCCTCAGTAAACCTGCTGATTAATAATATACAGCAATATATTCCGATTAACTCAAAATAATAACACACACCAATGATTCATTTAAGAAGGTTTAAAAAGATAGGCCTGGTGCCCGTCATCCTGTTGGTATTTCTTACATTACTTACTTCATTTTGTAAAAAAAAGGAGACAGCTCCACCACAACTTAATATTTCCTCTTCTGAGGTCGCTTTTCTGCCAGAAGGAGGAACTTCCAGTGTAACCGTTACCAGTAATGCTAAATGGAGCACTAAAAACCTTGCCGACTCCTGGTTACAGTTAAACCAGGTGGCAGGAAGTGAAGGAGATACAGAATTGAAATTAATTGCTGCGGCCAATGCCACTGGTATTTCACGTTCTGCGGTACTTACTGTTACTTCCGACAATGGGCAAGCCAGGCGGCTTACACTTTCGCAGGCAAGCAATTTATTTCCTTCGTACAATACATCACCAAAAGCACCCGACCAAACCGGTATGAACAGCACGGCTGTGCAATTGGCGGCCAAAATGCATTTGGGATGGAATATTGGAAATACCATGGAATCGCCGGGAGGTGAAAGTGGTTGGGGAAATCCTCAAATTACCGAATCCTATGTCAAGTTTGTAAAACAAACAGGTTTTAATGCCATCCGCATTCCCTGCGCCTGGGATTGGAAACATTTAAGCGACAGGCAGAAGGCAACCATTGATCCTGCATGGCTTAACAGGGTAAAAGAAGTTGTTAAATATTGTGTTGACAATGACATGTACGTTTTGCTCAATATCCACTGGGATGGTGGCTGGCTGGAAAATAATATCAATCAGGTAAAGAAAGATTCTGTTAATGCGAAACAAAAAGCACTTTGGGAGCAGATTGCTACCACCATGAGAGATTTCGATGAGCACCTGATGTTTGCCAGTGCCAACGAACCTGCTGCAGATAATGCAGAACAGATGGCTTTACTAAACGGTTTTCATCAGACATTTATTAATGCAGTTCGCGCTACCGGTGGCAGAAACAGTTACCGCGTGCTGGTGGTTCAGGGACCTGGTACCAATGAGGATAAAACCAATACTTTAATGAATAGTTTGCCTGCTGATCAGGTTGCTAACCGCTTAATGGTAGAAGTGCATAATTATACGCCTTCACAATTTACCATACTCGATAATGATGCAACCTGGGGTAAAATGTTCTATTATTGGGGCGCGGGGCACCACTCCACTACTCAACCCGATCGTAATGCCACCTGGGGTGAGGAGAGCGAACATATCCGGACTTTCGGCCTGATGAAAGCTAAGTTTATAGATAAGGGGATTCCGGTAATATTGGGGGAGTACGGAGCTTATAAAAGGGGAAATACTAAAAACGTTCCTTTAGATCTGGCCACACACAATGCTTCGGTCGATTACTGGAATAATTATGTAACCAAGCAGGCTATTCAATTTGGCCTTAAACCTTTCTTTTGGGATACTGGCAATGCATTAGACCGCAGAAACAATACTGTGCTTGATCAAGGTACTATAAATGCCCTTGTTACAGGTGGTAAGTAGCAAGAGCAGCATTATCCTGCGAAAAATATATCCAAATAACAAAATTCAATCCTTTATTAATTACAAGTTGGTAAACTATAATTTTCTGAGGTTGGCCGCAGGCTAATCTAATAAATTCAGCAGGCTTACCGGCCATACCTCTCAGAACAGAAAATGGATATGAATTACACAATAATAAATTACCAAGCCTTTAATTACAGGTTAGCAATACTTTTTACCTCATAAAATGATATGAATAAATTTATAATCACAATTTTTTTGCTGCAGTTTAGCATTTTTGCAAATGCTCAATATCAAATAAACCAGAAAGAGAAAGCGCCGGCTTTCTATACCAATCCCATTTTTTCGGGAGATTATCCTGATCCGAGTATACTTCGCGATGGGGATAATTATTACATGGTTCATTCGTCTTTCGAATATTACCCCGGTTTATTAATCTGGCATTCAAAAGATTTGATTAACTGGAAACCTGTAGTACACGCCTTACATAAAAATGTAGGCTCGGTGTTTGCACCCGATCTCGTAAAATATAAAAATAAGTTCTACATCTATTTCCCTGCAAATGGTACCAATTATGTGGTTACGGCCGATTCAATTAATGGAAAGTGGAGTGATCCGGTTGATCTGAAAACTGGCAACATCGACCCCGGGCATATTACCGATGAGCAGGGCAAAAGGTATCTGTTTTTCAGCAACGGAGGCTTTGTACCCTTATCTGATGATGGTCTTTCTATTATAGGGGACCAAAAGAGCTCATACAACGGTTGGCCTATCCCAAGAAACTGGTCCGTTGAATGTTTTTGCCTGGAAGGTCCTAAATTGATAAAAAGAGGCGAATACTACTATATTACTGTGGCCGAAGGTGGAACAGCAGGTCCGGTAACCGGCCATATGGTTGTATCTGCGCGTTCAAAATCATTGTCGGGGCCGTGGGAAAATTCACCTTTTAATCCCATTATCCGAACAAAGGAAAAATCTGAAAAATGGGCTTCAAAAGGGCATGCTACAATTATTGATGATGTAAAAGGAAACTGGTGGATGGTATTCCATGCTTACGAAAAAGACTTTTACAACAAGGGCCGCCAAACGATGCTTCTGCCCATAGAATGGACAAAAGACGGGTGGTACAAAGTACCAGATGGCATAAATGATAGCGGGCCAATTAAAAAACCAGATTTAGCTCCCTCTAAAAGCAACTTTACACTGAACGATAATTTTGCAGGAGATAAATTGAAGTCGCAGTGGGCATTTTACCAGGAACTGGATAGCAATCGGTTTAAATTAAACAACAATAGCTTAACTATTAAAGCGAAAGGAAATACTATAGGCGACAGTTCTCCACTGTTGTGTATTCCGGAAGACCACTCTTATACGGTTGATGTTGAGGTGTTAATTGAAGGGAAAGCAACTGCCGGATTAACGCTTTTTTACAACGGCGCTGCCTCTTCAGGTATACTTGCCAACAATGATGATATCGTTGCCGATTTGCGGGGCTGGCGTGCACTGGCTGATAAAAATGTGGTGAACAACCATGTGTTTATTCGGCTCAAAAATGTAGAAAACACGGTCGATATGTATTACAGTAAAGATGGTATTAAATGGAATAAAATTGAAAACTCTTTCGAGGTTTCGGGCATGCACCACAATGTACTGAGCGGATTTTTGAGCTTGCGGATAGGGCTATGCTCAATTGGAGAGGGGAAGGTTACCTTTAAGAACTTTAAGTATATGCCAATAAAATAATTACAGTTCATTTAACCAAATAGCAGGGAGCCTAAACTATCTCAGTTAGCTTTTAAGCTATCAACATAAAGGTAGTTCACATTTACATATCATTTTATGAGTTTAAAACATCATTTACATCAGTGTAATCATTGCCACAGTAGAATTTTAATGGTGGTGTTTCTGCTTTTGACGAATTGCATCCTGGTATTTGCTCAAAATAAGGGTAACATCGAGCGGAAACAGTTATTTGATTATAACTGGAAATTTAGCCTGGGCGACAACGCTTCAGCCAAATCAAAAGATTTTGATGACAAAGACTGGCGTAATCTCGATTTGCCACACGATTGGAGCATTGAAGCACAAATAAATCCTAAAAATCCTTCTAAGAGTAATGGTGGTTATTTTCAGACAGGACTAGGGTGGTACAGGAAAACTTTTAACGTACCTGCAGAATGGAAAGGCAATATTATTTCCATTTATTTCGAAGGAGCTTATATGAACTCAGAAGTATTTGTCAATGGAAAATCGCTGGGCATCCATCCTTACGGTTACACACCATTTAGCTACGACCTTTCTCCTTATTTGGATTATGGTAAAGAAAACGTAATTGCAGTTCGTATCGATAATTCTCAGCAGATGAACAGTCGTTGGTATAGTGGTTCGGGCATTAATCGCCATGTTTGGATGATAGTTACCAATCCTTTGCATGTTGCGCAATGGGGAGTTGCAGTTACAACCCCTGATGTTTCTGCTAAAAAGGCAACCGTTCAAATTAAAACTTTGGTAAAAAACGAAACTGCCTTTCCTCAAAGCATTGTTCTTAAAACACAGTTATGGACAGGGAAATCAAAAAATGCAGGGAATCAGGAAATAAAAGCAGAGCTTTTAGCTAATAGTGAAAAAGAAATTTCACAAACATTTGAGGTGTCAAACCCTAAGTTATGGACACCGGAGACTCCCAATTTATACGTAGCAGAAGTTAATGTATTGAAAGGGAAAAAAGTGCTTGACAATATTAAAACCAATTTAGGTATCCGTTCCTTAAAATATTCAGCTGATAAAGGATTCGAGCTTAATGGTAAATCAGTGCAGTTAAATGGAGGCTGCGCACATCATGATAATGCTTGTTTGGGAGCCGCTGCTTATGACCGTGCCGAGGAGCGCAAGGTTGAGATGCTTAAAGCTGGTGGTTTCAATGCTGTAAGGACTTCTCATAATCCTCCATCTGAAGCTTTCTTAAACGCGTGCGATAAATTAGGATTAATGGTAATGGATGAATCATTTGATTGTTGGAGTGTAGGGAAAACCAAATTCGATTATTCTGTGGCTTTTAACAAATGGTGGCAGATTGATTTGGAAGCAATGGTGAAACGGGATCGTAACCATCCATCTGTTGTGATGTGGAGCGTGGGTAATGAGGTACCTGAAAGAGGAACACCTAAAGCAGTAGAAACTGCAAGAAAGCTTGTTCAGTGTGTAAAAACAATAGATACTACCCGTCCTGTTACTTCGGCAATTGTGGAAAACGGTAAAGATTGGACGCTGATGGATCCTTTAATGGCAGAACATGATATTTGCGGCTATAATTATCACTTGGAAATTGTGCCCGGAGACCATAAAAGAGTTCCTTCCCGTGTTATTGTTGTAACCGAGTCTTACCCCAGAGATGCTTTTGCCAATTGGAAATTGATTCAGAACAACAAGTTTGTAATTGGTGATTTTGTGTGGACTGCAATTGATTATCTGGGAGAATCAGGTATAGGTCGTTACTATTATTCAGGCGAAACGGCAGGTGATCAATGGGATACCGATGCGCTGTTCCCTTTACATGGTTCTTACTGTGGTGATATTGATTTAATTGGTTGGAGGAAACCCATTTCACACTACAGAAGCATGTTATATAATAATACTGAGAAGTTGTATATGGCTGTTCGTGAACCGGTTCGCGAATCACTGGAAATTAAAGAAACGGGCTGGTCGGTTTGGCCAACCTGGGAAAGTTGGACATGGCCAGGATTTGAAGGAAAGAATATTCAGGTCGAAGTGTATTCAAAATACCCTAAAGTACGCCTGTATTTGAATAACAAGCTTATTGGAGAACAATCCACTACCGAAGAGCAGCAATTTAAAGCAACATTTACAGTACCTTATTTGGCAGGGCAAATAAAAGCTGTGGGCATGAAAGATGATAAGGAAGTAGAATCGACCATTTTGAAAACTTCAGGAGATGCTGCAAAAATAAAGCTAACCGTAGATAGAAAAGAAATATTGGCCAACGGCCAGGATTTGTCTCATATTAAAATTGAAATAACAGATAAGAACGGAATCATACAACCGAATGCTGAAAGTCTTTTGCATTTTAAAGTCGAAGGGGCGGGAACAATTGCAGGAGTAGGTAATGCAGATATTAGAGATACTGATTCCTATTTCGGCAATACTCGTAAAGCATGGAAAGGGCAGGCTTTAGTTGTACTAAAAAGCACTCGCAATGCTGGTGGGATCAAACTCACGGTTACTTCTCCAGGACTTTCTGATGCTACTTTTAACATCAAAACAGTATCTAAAAACAAGGACTAGAATTATATGGTAGCCTTAAATATTATTTTAAGAATAAAGTGCAAAATATGAAAAACTTTTTTTTTCAATTGGTATTATTTTTTATAACAGGTATCTCATTTGCAGATGCTCAGTCAATTGCAAACAATAAAATTCCTTTTGATTTTGGTTGGAGGTTCGCGCTGAACGATCAACCTGGTGCAGAAAAGCCTACATTTAATGATTCCAAATGGCGTTTATTAGACGTACCTCATGATTTCAGCATCGAACATCCTTTTGATTCGACTTATAAAACCGGACCAGGTGGAGGTTATACCTATAGTGGTATTGGGTGGTACAGAAAACATTTCAAAACAACTGCTGATTTTTCAGGCAAGAACCTTTCGATTTTATTTGATGGTGTTTATCGCAACAGTGAAGTATGGATCAATGGGCATTATCTTGGTATTCGCCCTTACGGATATTCTTCTTTTTATTATGACCTCACCCAGTATTTAAATCCAACGGGTAAAGAAAATGTTATCGCTGTAAAAGTGAATACAACCGAACAGTCTAATTCAAGATGGTACACTGGTTCGGGCATTTACAGGCATGTATCGTTAGTTGTAAAAAACAAGCTGCATATAGATCAATGGGGTGTTTTTGCACGAACAGTTGAAGCAAATAATGATAAGGCCAGTGTTCAGGTTGCTGTAGAATTAACCAACGAAAATAATGTTGATCAGTCCTGTACGGTGATTACCAAACTAATAGATGCAAGCGGAAAAGAAGCTGGCAGAGCTGAATCGAAAGTGGCTGCCAAAAAAGGTATTGGACAAAAACTGGATCAAAACATCAGCATTAACAAACCTGCCTTATGGTCTATTGAGAGCCCCAATTTATACTGCTTAAAGGTAGAAGTGAGATCAGGCGGAAAGCTGATTGATAACTATGTTTTATCATTCGGTATAAGAACATTTAAGTTCGATCCCAATAAAGGTTTTTCATTGAATGGAAAGCATGTTAAATTAAAAGGAGTAAATAATCATCACGATAATGGACCACTGGGTGCTGTAGTTTTTGATGACGCAGATAAACGCCGTTTGAAGATTTTAAAAACCATGGGCTGCAACGCGCTCAGGATGAGTCATAACCCTCCGGCACCGGAATTGCTCGCCTATGCAGACAGTCTGGGCTTTGTGGTGATTGATGAAGTATTTGATGAATGGATGCAGGGTAAAACAACGGGTGGGTATGGACCTCATTTTGCTAAATGGTACGAAAAAGATGTCGAAAACTGGATTCGTCGTGATCGTAATCACCCTTGTGTTATTGCCTGGAGTATCGGAAATGAAGTATTAGAGCAGTACAACAAAGATAATGCACTAAAAATTACTAAGATGTTTATAGATGCTACGCATAAATATGATAGCACCCGTCCCATTACAACAGCAACTAATGAAATTCTCAATGTCAATTCTTTTGGAATGGCTGATATGCTGGATATAGTTGGTTATAATTATCAAGAAGCTTTTTACAAAGCTGATCATGAAAAATATCCCAATAGGGTAATCTTTGGAACGGAGACAGTGAGTTATCCTTATCACCCAGGCACTTGCTGGCAATTGCGTTCTTATGATCAATGGCTGGATGGTCAGCTGAAAGAATATGTAGCAGGTGAGTTTCTTTGGACAGGATTTGATTATATAGGCGAAGCAGGTATTGGTGCAGTAGGCACTAGTTGTAAATTCTGGGAAACCTGGCCAAAATGGCCCTGGCGTGGAGCAGATTGTGGTGTAATTGATATGTGTGGCTTTCCGAAGCCTGCTTATTGGTTAAGAAAGGCACTTTGGAATGACGAGCCTATGGTGCATATCGCTGTTCAAACGGAGACATCCGCAAGAAACAGGGAAATCTGCTCTTTTTGGAGCTGGCCAAAAGTTGAAACGCACTGGAACCACAACAAGAAAGGTGATACACTTGCAGTGCATGTGTATACTAACGTACCTGAAGTTGAATTAAGGCTTAATGGAAAGTCGTTGGGAACTAAAAAATGGAACCTTAAAAATGAAGCATTTCTTTTCTGGGAAGTGCCTTACGAACCGGGAAAACTGGAAGCGATAGGAAAAACAGCGGATGGAAAAAAAGTATCCTTTGACGTTAAAACGGCAGGGGAACCAGCTAAAATAGTGTTAACACCAGACAAGAAAACAGTAAAGGCAAACCGCCAGGGCTTAAGTTATGTTTCTGTGCAGATAGTTGATGCCCATGGTATACCTGTACCTTTTGCTAACAATATGATCAATTTTGAAATAACTGGTGCAGGTAAGCTTGCAGCAGTAGGAAACGGAAATCAACAAAGTCATACCCCATTAAAGGGAAAAGCGATGGAAGCCTGGCAGGGTAAATGTCTTGCCATTGTACAATCAACAAACCACAAAGGCGAAATAAAAATTACTGCAAGAAGCCGATCGCTTCCTGTTGCAACCCTTACATTGAAAGCGGAATAAGTTCAGGTTCGATAGTGTCATTTGACCCAAATGTATAATATGTCACAAAAAAAATCGGAAAACCTTTAATGCATTCCGTTTATCAAAAAGGATATAACAGAAAGGATTTATTATCGGAAAAGGGGAAAGATGGCTTGATTTGTTATAGAACAATATTACAAAAGAAATGAAGTTTAAAAATATAAGAAAAACAGTAATGGCTTTCGGTTGTTTAATGGCCACCATCAACGTTTTTGGTCAAAGTAAGTTAATCAATCTGTGGGATGGGGAAGCTCCCGGTGCAATAGCCAATACCAACTATAAACAGCAGGTAGATTCGGCAAATAGCTGGATGAGCTTTATCTCTAAACCCATGCTCGATATGTACCCTGCCCCGGCAGAAACAGCCAACGGTACTGCGGTAATTATATGCCCGGGAGGCGGTTATTCGGGCCTGGCCATTGCCCACGAGGGAAAGGAAGTGGCTAAGTGGTTAAACACCCTTGGCGTTACGGCTTTCGTGTTAAAATACCGCTTGCCAAATGTTGCGATTATGGTTGATAAGGCTACCGGTCCATTACTAGATGGGCAGCAAGCTGTGCGCCTGGTGAGGAAAAATGCGAAAAAATGGGGAATCAACCCCGGTAGAATCGGGATCATGGGGTTTTCGGCCGGAGGGCATCTCGCAGCTACCGTATCAACTCACTTTAAAACAAAGTCTGCTGCCATTACTGATACCACCAGCCTGCGTCCAGACTTTTCGATCCTGATTTATCCCGTAATATCCATGCAGGAAAATATTACGCATAAAGGTTCAAAAGTAAGCCTGTTGGGCCAAAATCCATCGGTAGAAAGCGTCACCTGTTTTTCAAACGAGCTGCAGGTTAATGGTGAAACACCGCCTGCGTTTTTGGTGCATTCTATGGATGATAAAGCCGTTCCGGTGCAAAACAGTGTTGCCTACGCAATGGCCATGGAGAAAAATAATGTAGCCTGCGAATTGCATATTTACCAATCAGGTGGGCACGGGTATGGACTTGCACATACTAAAAATACCGAATCATTGTGGCCGGAAGCTTGCCGGAAATGGATGGAGATGAGGGGGGACATCAAGGGACAGGAAGCAGAAAAAGTTATTTTTGATAAAACTGTAAAATTGGGCCCTGACGATAAACCAGCGTTTAATGATCCACCAGCAGGTTTTAGAAATAAACGCGATAACATCCAACATGGTATTGTCAGCTCAGTTCAATACACCTCCAAAACACTGGGCCAATCGCGCGAAATACTGGTTTATACTCCTCCGGGCTATTCGCGTGCTAAGCGCTACCCGGTAATTTACCTCCTGCACGGACTTAATTCAGGTAACGGCCAGTGGCCATACTGGATTAATGCCAACCAGATTATTGATAATTTGATAAGTGAAGGTAGAATTAAGCCAATGATAATCGTTTTTCCAAACTGCAACACCAACGTAACGGTAAATAATCCAAAACCAGATGAGCAGGAAGAACGAAAAGGAGGCTATAAAGGTTACGGGCTTTCTTTTCAAAATGATTTGCTCCGGGAAATTATTCCTTTTATCGAATCTCATTATTCAGTTTATACCGATCGCAAGCATCGTGCAATTGCCGGCTTATCTATGGGCGGTGGCCAATCACTGAACATAGGCCTCGGGCATATTAACACTTTTGCTTATGTAGGCGGTTTCTCGTCGGCGCCAAATACCAATCAATTTGGCGGTCTTTCTGATGTTAAACTTTTACCAGATTTGCGGGCAGCTAAAAACAAGCTTAAAACATTATGGCTTGCTTGTGGTACCAGGGATGGGTTGTTTAGTGTTAGCCAGCGCGTACACCAATACCTTAAAGAAGAAGGGGTGCCACATATATGGCACGTAGATGCCAATGCACACGACGATATTGAGTGGGCCAACAACCTGTACTTTTTTGCTCAGCATATTTTTAAATAAGTGTACTGAATATCAAGACAGAATAAAGGGTTGGTTTTTTTAGTAAATATTAGCTTAAATGATGAAGAAGTATTTAACGGCATTCCTGTTATCAATGCTCTGCGGAATAGCAGTAAAATCGCAAACTGCAGAGGTCTATTTCCAGCAAGAGATACCAATGCAGGAGCTACAACTGAAAATTATCCCAAAGGGCTTTATGTATATTGGAGAGATGGCTTTTACATGTCTGTAAACTATTCTTCGGCCGATTATACTTTCAATCTTCCTAAAACCGCGCAGCTTATTGTCGGAACGAAAACCCTGAGCCCTGCTGGCGTGATTATTTGGGCCGAATAAACCTGCGGCAGTACAGAGTATATCTCCGGATTTTATTGTAAATTAGCAATATTAACGTTAACCAAACGATTATAACTATTGTGCTTTTAGTTTAAGTGATTCTTTCTAACCAGATACCCCCGATATTTAACAAGAAATATATGTTTCGGTTTTTAGCCCTGATCTGTGCGTTGGTGTGGTGGTGTAATTCGCTTTATGCCCAAGAAGATATTTACCGGTTTTCGCGCATCGATATTACCAATGGTTTATCTGATAACCAAATCAATGCGATATATAAAGACCATAAGGGGTTTATGTGGTTTGGTACCATGGCCGGACTGAGTAGGTTTGACGGGCATGATTTTAAGATTTTCAGGCACAATTCAAAAGACAGCTCAAGCCTGCCAAATGGTTATATCATCGGCATCTTTGAAGGACCACAAAAGCAGTTGTGGGTTAAGTCAAACGAAGGCTTCAGTATTTATGACCACGCTAGCGAAAAGTTTGAACGCTTTCAGCAAAAACATTTTAAAAAGTATAAAATTCCAAACGGATACCTCAAAGATGTAAAAACAGATGGAGGCGGAAAGTTATATTTTAATATTCAAAATCAGGGTATTTATTGTTACGATTCGAAAACCAATACAACAATAAAATATACGCTAAAGGGGGAGCTGATAACCGCACCCGACGTTGGGGAAATAAGTGATTTTATTGATGATTTGAAAGGCAACTTATGGGTGATCTACGTTAATGGGATGCTCGATAAATTTGATCTGAAACGTAGACGCGTAACTAAGCGTTTTACTGCTGTGAATGAGCGTTTTTCCGCTCAGCTAAATAATTACAATCTCAGTCATGATTTAGCAGGTAATATCTATATTTCTAGTTGGCCAAGCCCTTTTGGCCTGTTTTATCTCAATGTGGCTAACAATGAGTTCCATTATTTCGGAAAAAAGCAAGATAATACCGGTTTAAGTTCCAAAAATGTTAGTCGTGTAATTGAAGCGGAGGATGGAAAGATCTGGATTGGTACCGATCATGGCGGAATTAATATCCTGGATAAAAAGACCAACAGGATAACCTATATTTTAAATAAAGAGGACGATCCGCGGAGTCTGAGCGATAACAGCATTTCGGCCTTGTATAAGGATAACAATAACATCATCTGGATTGGCACTTTTAAAAAGGGAATTTGTTTCTACCATAAAAGCGTTTATAAATTTCCGGCTAACCGGTATCTGGCCGGGAAAAACCCAATTAAGAAAGATGTTAATTGTTTTGCCGAAGATAATAAGGGTAATTTATGGATTGGCACTAACGGAGAAGGCTTATTGCGTTTAAACAAGCAAACTGGCCAGATTACAACCTACCGAAATAACCCTGAGAATAACAATTCTTTAAGTAGCGATATTGTGGTGAGTTTGGAGTTTGACCATTCGGGCACATTGTGGATTGGTACTTATTTAGGAGGGCTTGATGCTTTTGATGGAAAAAATTTCAAACATTTTAAGCACACTCCAGATCCTGCAAGTTTATCTGATAACCGTATTTATGCCTTGCTGGAAGATTCTTCTAACCGGCTTTGGGTGGGTACTTTAAATGGTGGGCTCGATTTATTGGATCGCCAGGCCGGAACATTCAAACATTTTAGGCCGGATATTAAAAATACGGTGAACTCTTTTGTAGTTTCTTGTTTATATGAAGACAAAAACAAAAATATCTGGATTGGCACCACGGCGGGAGTTAATGTATTCGATCATCAAAGCGCTACCTTCAAATACCTAACCAACAACCCCGCCGATAGTAATAGCCTGATCCAGAATGACGTAAACTCGATATTGCAGGATGCGCGTGGATGGATGTGGATTGGTACAAAAGAAGGGATCAGTATATACGATCCGGTTACCCGTTTATTTAGAAACCTGAATGAAGCTGCCGGACTCCCTGAGAACATGGTGTTTGAACTCTTAGAAGATGAACATCACCATATCTGGTATAGTTCGCGCAAAGGCCTTTATAAAATCTCTGTAATCCCTAACGGAAAAAACTATCAATTCAGATACAGCAAATACAGCCAGTCTGACGGACTTGAAAGTACTCAGTTTAATATCAATGCTGCGGGTAAAACCAAAGCGGGCGAACTGATTTTTGGAGGGCCAGGCGGGTTTAATGTATTCAAGGCCAGTGATATTAAAAATAGCAAGTTTCCTGCTGCCCTGGTGATGACAGACCTGGAAGTATTTTACCATAAAGTTGGTGTAGGTGAGCGGATCAACGGACATGTTGTATTGCCTGAAGCAATCGCCTCGCTCAGGAATTTAAACCTCACTTACCAGGAAAACATCTTTTCCATCCAATTCGCACTGCTCAATTATTTTAATCCTGACAAGATAATCTATAAATATAACCTCGAAGGGTTTGATAAACGCTGGCTTACTGTATCATCTGATTTACGTAAGGCTACTTTTACCAATCTTGATCCCGGAAATTATATTCTCCATGTAAGGGCTTTTAACGAAAACGACGCTGCGCCAATTGCTGAGTCGCAGCTAAATATCACCATTGCACCTCCTTTCTGGAAAACCACCTGGGCATATATTTTGTACCTGGCCGTGATAGGATTTGCGTTGCTGTATGTACGCAGCAGGGGTATTAATAGGCTTAGGCGCGAGTTTGCTTTGGCACAGGAAAGGGCTGAAGCACGGCAACTGCGTGAACAAGACCGTAAAGAGGCAGAAAGATTACGCGAACTGGATTTACTGAAGATTAAATTTTTAACCAATCTAAGCCATGAGTTCAGGACGCCAATTTCTTTAATTCTAGCCCCGGTTGATAAGCTATTGATTGCTGCAAAAGAAAACGAGCGCTACGGGCAGTTGGCAATGATTAAAAGAAACGCAAGGCGTTTACTAAACTTGGTAAACCAGTTGCTCGATTTTCGTAAAATGGAGGAACAGGAACTGCGTTTAAACATTACCGAGGGCGAAGTGGTATCGTTTATTAAGGATGCCACAGATTCTTTTTACGACCTGGCCGAACGTAAGCAAATAAAACTCACTTTCGCTAGTCCGATTGAAAGCTTGTATGCTTATTTCGATCAGGATAAAGTGGAACGGATAATATTTAATTTGCTTTCCAACGCATTTAAATTTACTCCGGCTGGCGGAAAAGTAGAGGTCATGCTACATAAACGCTTAAACAAAACTGAAGAGGGTAAAATTCTTTTGGAGCTGAAAATCCAGGATTCTGGAATCGGCATTCCGGCAGATAAACAAAAGCAAATTTTTGATCGCTTTTTTCAACACGAAACTTCCGCATCTATTCTTAACCAGGGATCTGGAATTGGCCTTTCCATTACCAAAGAATTTGTGAAAATGCATGGCGGTGAAATAACCGTTGAAAGTGAACCCGGTCAGGGGACCTGTTTTACGCTCCAGCTCCTGTTATCGCCGGTTGTAGAAGAACAGCTGGTTCACAGCAATTCAGAAGATTTAGCTGTGCAATATGATACTGATGACAAAGAAAAGGCGCAAAAAGAGTCTGCCGACAAAAGACTGATTTCAAACAATGCCCCTGTTATTTTGTTGGTAGAAGATAATGAGGATTTTAGGTTCTACCTTAAAGATAACCTGAGTACTTATTATAAGATAATAGAAGCCTCAAACGGCAGGGAAGGGTGGCAAAAAGCACTGGCCTTGCACCCACACTTAATTGTTTCGGATATCAGTATGCCTGAAATGACGGGTACCGAGTTGTGTGCGAAATTAAAGGCAGACGAAAGGACCAGGCATATACCCGTAATTATGTTAACAGCCTTAGCCGCTGAAGAAGAACAGCTTAAAGGCCTGGAAACAGGTGCAAATGACTATATGACTAAGCCTTTTAATTTCGAAATTCTGCATTCAAAAATTAAAAACCTGCTTATCCTGCATCAAACATTCAAAAAAACCTATACCAGGCAGGTTAATATTGCCTTGCCAGAGATAGAGATTGAATCTGAAGATGTTAAATTTCTCAATACAGCTTTACTCTATATAGAAGAGAACCTGCATAATCCCCAGTTATCGGTTGAGGATTTGAGTAAACATACGGCAATGAGCAGGGTTTCACTGTATAAAAAGTGCCTGAGGGTAACCGGAAAAACTCCTGTAGATTTTATCCGCTCGGTTAAGCTTGAAAAAGCTGCAGTATTATTAGAAAAAAGCAATAAAACCATTTCCGAAATATGTTATATGGTTGGTTTTAGCACCCCAAATTATTTTGCAAAAGCATTTAAAGCAAAATACAATGTACTCCCTTCAGAATATATAGCAGAAAAAAGGAATTTGAATTAAAAACAAATTCCTTCGCCTTTTTCAGGTCTCACGCTTTCTTCACAAAAACAATAAACAAGTTGAATTACTCATTAATGGCGGTTTAGGAGGCTAAAACGCGTTAGGGGTGCATTGTGTTAACATTTCTACTTACATATTTAACATTACTGCTCTACCGCCAAAACCACTCGCATTAGCTTTGCTCACTAACAACCAGGCAACTATCTGCTAACCATTAAATACTTTTCTTCGTTATGAGACGAATCTCTTTGCTTATTGTACTGCTGCTTGTTGCGCAAACGCTACTCGCATCCGGCACTTTTGAAACCCTGCCCAATGGTATGAAGATCCATCCCAAAGGAGGTGCTGCCAAAACTATTGAAATTAATGTAATTAATAGCCGCATTGTAAGGGTACAAGCCTCTCCCGAAACCAGCATTCCTGAAATACCGGGTTTGTGTGTAGTACCGGCATTGCCCCTAAAAGCAGCTTTCAAAATAACAGGTAACGCAACAATAGCGCAACTATCCACACAGGAGCTTACCGTTACGGTTTCACTCATTAGTGGTAAAATTTCATTCACCGATAAATCAGGTAAGGTATTGCTGCAAGAGGCAAAACGTAGCTTTAGCCCGCTTACCGTTGATAATGATAAAGGTTATACTTTTCAGCAGGTTTTTTCGGGTACACCCGGAGAAGCCATTTATGGACTTGGGCAGCACCAATCTGATGATTTTAATTACAAGAATAAAAGCGAAGACCTTTTTCAATACAATACAAAGGTCTCCGTGCCTTTTGTAATGTCTACTAAAAAATATGGCATATTGTGGGATAATTATTCGCAGAGTAAGTACGGAGATCCGCGCAACTATAAAGATTTGAACCAGTTTACCCTTTTTAACAAAGATGGTAAAAAAGGTGCCCTTACCGCAACATATAAGCAAATAAACAGCCCATCTATAGTTCGTCAGGAGTCGGCAGTTGATTACGAAAACCTTACAACGATTAAAAATTTTCCCAAAGCATTTAATTTTAATGAGGGAGCTGTGGTTTGGGAGGGATCAATAGTGGCTGATCAAACCGATGTGTACAAGTTTAGCCTCTATTATGCTGGCTATACCAAAGTGTGGCTAGATGGAAAATTGGTGGTACCAGAGCGCTGGAGAACTTCCTGGAATCCCAATACATTCAGGTTTTCTTTTCCGCTCGTAAAGGGTAAAAGAACAAAAATAAAACTGGAATGGAAGCCTGATGGGGGTGTTTCTTACGTTGGACTTAAAGCACTTTCCTCATCACCGATTGAAAAGAATGGAAACATATCCTTTTGGTCTGAAATGGGCGATAAAATGGATTATTATTTCATTGCCGGCCAAAGTATGGATGAGGTAATAAGTGGTTACCGGACACTTACCGGTAAGGCAAGCATTATGCCTAAGTGGGCTATGGGGTTTTGGCAAAGCAGAGAGCGCTATAAAACGCAGGATGAATTACTGAATGTTTTGAGTGAGTACCGGAAACGGAAGCTACCGCTTGATAACATTGTGCTTGACTGGAGTTATTGGCCTGAAAATGCCTGGGGGAGCCATCAGTTCGATCTGAAACGTTTTCCTGATGCGAAGGGAATGGTAGATACCGTGCATCAGCAAAATGCCAATATTATGATATCGGTTTGGCCTAAGTTTTATACCAACACCGAGCACTTTAAGCAGTTTAACCAAAACGGATGGATGTACATGCAGGCCGTGCAGGATAGTGTGCGCGATTGGATAGGCAAAGGTTATGTTGGATCTTTTTATGATGCTTACAGTGAGGATGCCCAGAAACTCTTTTGGAAACAGATGAAAGATAACCTCTACGTTAAAGGTTTCGACGCCTGGTGGATGGATGCTTCCGAACCCAATATCCGCGATTGTACCGATATGGATTATCGGAAAAAGTTATGTGGCCCCACTGCTTTGGGTTCTTCAACCAAATATTTTAATGCCTATGCTTTAATGAATGCTAAAGCAATTTATGATGGGCAGCGTGAAACAGACAACAACAAAAGAGTCTTTTTGCTAACGCGGTCGGGCTTTTCGGGATTGCAGCGATATTCTACTGCTACCTGGAGTGGCGATATCGCCTCAAGATGGGAGGATCTTAAAGCCCAAATTCCGGCAGGACTCAATTTTGCCATGTCGGGCATTCCGTTCTGGACCATGGATATTGGCGGGTTTTGCGTAGAAAAAAGATATGGAGATAGCCAGCTTCTTTTTGATAAAACCGGAAAAGAGAACGACGACCTTAAAGAGTGGCGGGAATTGAATTTACGCTGGTTCCAGTTTGGGGCATTTTGCCCGCTTTTTCGCAGTCACGGCCAGTTTCCTTATCGCGAAATTTACAACCTTGCCCCCGAAGGACATCCGGTTTACAAAAGCCTTGTTTATTATGACCAGTTACGCTATCGATTAATGCCCTACATCTACGCTATGGCTGGAATGGCCTATCATAAAGATTACACCCTAATGAGATCGCTACCAATGGACTACACAGCAGATCAACAAACTTATGGGATTAGTGATCAGTTTCTTTTCGGTTCGGGGCTTATGGTTTGTCCGATTTATAAGTATAAGGCCCGAAGCCGCGAAGTTTATTTTCCGAAAGGGAACAATTGGTATGATTTCTATACCGGCAAACAAATTAAAGGTGGGCAAAAGTTAAATGTAGCAGCACCGCTCGATCGTATTCCGCTTTTTGTACCTGCAGGAACCATTTTACCGGTTGGCAAAGTAATGCAGTTTACCTCTGAAAAAAAGGCTGATGACATCGAGATCAGGGTTTATCCGGGCAAGAACGGCAAGTTTACTCTTTATGAAGATGAGGGTAATAATTACAACTACGAAAAGGGTGCGTACGCTACCATCAATTTTGATTTTAACAATAATAACGGCAGCCTGAAAATTGGTAAACGCAGCGGCAGTTATGAAGGCATGTTAACCAGCCGGATATTTCGGGTGGTAACCATTGGTAGAGGTACCAGCGAATCCAAAACAGTAAGGTATAATGGTGAGGAAATCCTTGTAAAACTATAATAACGAATGATGAAAAAAGTATTAAGAATAACAGACAGATAATGAAATCAGTTTTAATTACAATAGTAGCACTGGGAGCCATGCTTACAGCTGGTGCACAACAGCTGCCAGTTTACCTTGATGTGAGAAAGCCCATTGAAGAGCGGGTTGAAAGTGCGCTCAATGCAATGACACTGGAAGAAAAGGTTTCATTATGTTATGCCCAGTCTAAATTTAGCTCAAAAGGAGTAGCCCGCCTCGGAATTCCGGAAGTATGGACCGATGATGGTCCGCATGGCATTCGGGAAGAAGTTTTATGGGATGAATGGGGTGGCGCCAACTGGACAAACGATTTTTGTACCGCTTTCCCGGCATTAACCTGTCTTTCGGCAACATTTAATCCCGAGTTATCATTACTTTATGGGAAGTCGATTGGTGAAGAAGCCCGGTACCGTAATAAAACTGTTTTATTAGGGCCGGGGGTAAACATTTACCGCACGCCGTTGAATGGGCGAAACTTTGAATACCTTGGAGAAGATCCTTACCTCAGTTCACGCATGGTTGTTCCCTATATTCAGGGGGTTCAATCATGTGGAGTGGCCGCATGTGTTAAACATTTTGCCCTTAATAACCAGGAAGAGTGGCGTGGACACATTAATGTCGATCTCAGCGACCGGGCATTGAACGAAATTTATTTGCCTGCCTTTAAAGCTGCAGTTCAGGAGGCTAAGGTATGGTCGGTAATGGGTGCTTATAACCAGTTTAGAGGCGAGCATTGTTGTCATAACGATCTGCTGCTGAATAAAATCCTTAAAACCGACTGGAAGTTTGATGGTGTGGTGATTAGCGATTGGGGAGGGGTTCACAATACTGATCAGGCCGTTCGTAATGGGCTGGATCTGGAAATGGGCACTTATACCGATGGTTTAACCACCAAAGGAAAGTTCCCTTATTCTGATTACTACCTCGCTAATCCTTTTCTGAAAGGAATTAAAGAAGGGAAATATGATGTGGGCCTTGTTAACGATAAAGCCCGCCGAATCCTGCGGTTAATATTCCGCACAACGATGAGTGCCGATCGGCCATTCGGACGTTTTGTTTCCCCTGAACATAGCCAGGCAGCACGTAATATTGCCGGCGAAGGGATTGTGTTGCTCAAAAATGACAGAAATTTTTTCCCTGTTAAGGTAGGCGGATTTAAGAAAATCGCAGTTATTGGCGAAAATGCAAGCCGCAGTCTGGTAGTTGGTGGTGGGTCGTCATCACTTAAAGTAGCTTACGAAAGTACGCCTTTGGCAGCTTTGATTGCCAGGTACGGAAAAGACCATATTGTGCACAGTTTGGGCTATGCATCGGGCCCCGCTGCCTATGGCCGCGAAGAACCTTCATCGCTCAATGCTGACTCACTTACTGCAGCTGCGATTGAGGTGGCCAAAAATGCTGATATCGTTATATTTATAGGCGGCTTAAATAAGAACCATTTTCAGGATTGCGAAGGTGGAGACAGGCATTCGTTAAGCCTGCCTTTTGGCCAGGATAAACTCATTGGTGATTTGTTGAAGGTGAACAAAAATTTAGCAGTGGTGCTGTTGAGCGGAAATGCTGTTGCTATGCCCTGGGTAAATAAAGTGGCCGCTGTGATGCAAGGTTGGTATTTGGGGTCAGAATCAGGAAATGCTTTAACCGATGTGATTTCCGGCGACGTAAATCCTTCCGGTAAGCTACCCTTTTCTTTTCCGAAAAAACTGGAAGATAATGCCGCACACTTTTACGGAAAACTTTCTTATCCCGGCGACAGTGTAAAACAATATTATAGTGAAGGTATTCTGGTAGGGTACCGTTGGTTCGATACAAAGAAAATCACGCCCTTGTATCCATTCGGTTATGGGTTATCTTATACCAGTTTTGATTTTGGTCTGCTATCTGCCGATAAATTAACCTATACCAAAGATGAGGTAATCAAAGTTAGGTTTACACTAAAAAATAAGGGTGCTAAATATGGTGCCGAGGTGGCACAGCTCTACGTGCACGATCCGGTTTGTTCCGTAACTCGTCCGCTTAAAGAGCTAAAAGCATTTAAAAAAGTGTTTTTACAGCCCGGCGAAACAAAAAATGTTGAAATGGATTTGAAGGTCAGCGATCTTGCCTTTTATGATGAGCAGAAAAAGGAATGGAACATTGAAGCAGGAGATTTTATTCTGCAACTGGGCAATTCATCCAATAATATACTACAAAAACTTAAAATTGAGGTTAAGTAGTACCTGGCGCGGCTAAAACCATGGTAATTTTAGTGCTGGTTCTAAAACTATTTTAACCCCGATAAAAAAGGATATTCAAATAAACTAAATATTGAGCGCTCAAGATGAGCAAAATATAACCTCATTTCCAATACATATTTTAAATTTTACTGCTGATAGCTAAATGCAGCTGGTAAAATATACCCTTAAATGCTATGAGAAACAGGATAAGCATCTTCTTTATATTTCAGCTGGTAATGTTAACTTCGGTTGTATTTGCAGCTAAGCCATCTGTGCAGCTAAAATCGCCAAATGGTAAAATCGCCATCACCTTAGCGGTCGGCACTAAGCTCTTGTGGTCTGTTAAGCATGAAACCACTCAGATTATCGATCCATCAGGCATCTCTTTAACTTTAAACGATGGTACAGTTTTGGGCAATTTTGCCAAAGTGATCAGCATTAAAAATGCCGGGGTTCGCAGTAGTTTTAAAACACCCTTTTATAAGAAAAGTAGCGTAACTGATGAATATAACCAAATTACAATCCATTTTAAAGGGCAGTATGGATTGGTACTAAGGGCTTATGATGATGGAGTGAGCTACCGTTTTTTGCTCAATAAAAAAGGGATGGTAACCATCAGTTCTGAAGAAGCTAATTTTAATTTTAATGCCGATTATAGGGCTTTTATACCTTACATAAGGGATTTGAGGGATAATGAAAGGTTTACCTCCGCATTTGAAGCAATGTACAATGAAACCGCATTGTCTAAAATGGTAAAAGATTCTTTGGCGCTTTGCCCACTACTGATAGACTATGGGAATGGAAAAAAAGCCATAATTACTGAGGCAGCATTGGAAGATTATCCAGGAATGTTTTTAAAGCGGAATGCTCAAAAAAAAGAAGGGTTACAAGGTGTTTTTGCCAACTATCCGTTGGAGGAGCATTTGGGGGGATTTCAAAACATAAACTATATGGTAACCAAACGCGCTCCCTTTATAGCCAAAATCAATGGAACAAGAGCACTGCCCTGGAGAACGGTAATTATTAGTGAACAGGATAAAGACCTGTTGAATAATGACATGGTACAGCAGCTCTCGGCGCCTGTAAAAATTGCAGATACAGATTGGATAAAGCCGGGTAAAGTAGCCTGGGATTGGTGGAATGACTGGAACATTTCAAAAGTCGATTTCAAGGCTGGCATTAATACGCAAACCTATAAATATTATATAGATTTTGCTTCGGCCAACGGCATCGAGTATATTATTGTAGATGAGGGCTGGAGTGAAGAAAATGATTTGCAGAAAATTTTGCCCCAGATCAATATTGAAGAGATTGTAGATTATGGAAAGCAAAAAAAAGTAGGCGTTATGCTTTGGGCTTCCTGGTATTCGATTACCAAAGCAATGGATAAAACTTTTTCAAAATACGCGGCGTTGGGGGTAAAGGGATTCAAAATTGATTTCTTAGACCGTGATGATCAGAAAATGGTTAAATCTGTTTATGATATTGCAGAAAACGCTGCCAAATATAAATTGCTTGTAGATTATCATGGCATGTATAAACCAACCGGTATACAAAGAACATATCCAAACGTGCTGAATTTTGAAGGCGTTAAAGGGTTGGAGAATGTTAAATGGACGGCAAACGATGATGTTCCTAAATATGACGTGAGTATCCCTTTTATAAGAATGGTTGCCGGTCCGATGGATTACACCCCAGGAGCAATGCGCAATGCCACAAGAGAAGGATTCAGGCCCAGCAATAGCTTGCCCATGAGCCAGGGCACAAGGTGCCACCAGTTAGCTGCTTTTGTGGTTTTCGAAGCTCCCTTACAAATGATGTGTGATAGCCCGACAGCATATTTAAAAGAGCAGGAAAGCACTTCGTTTATCAGCCAGATTCCAACTACTTTCGATGAAACGGTTGCTATTGACGGCGAGGTTGGCGAATTTGTTGCCATTGCACGCAGAAAGGGTGATAAATGGTTTGTTGGCGGTTTAAGTAACTGGTCGGCCAGGGAAATCATAATCGATCTTTCTTTTTTAAAAACGGATCTATACCAGGCCGAAATTTTTCAGGATGGTATAAATGCAGAAAAAGATGCCACTGATTATAAACGCACGCTTGTTAAACTAAGCGGCAAAGATAAACTGACAATTAAAATGGCTAAAGGTGGCGGTTTTGCGATACGATTTAATAAAATAAAGTAGGCGATATTTCAGTATTTACAAGTACCATGGCACAGCTAAATATGGCCTGCCATGGCTTTGCTCTTGTTTTGCATAGTTAATTTGTTTTGCAAATATAAGGCTTCTCTAATATGGGCATTAACCAGTAACCGCTTAGCCATTTTAATACAAATGCCATTCCCATATACCGGGCTCCCCATTTAAAATTTTTATCCGAAGATAACGGCATTTGATACGCAATTTGTCTATATGTGGCGATTGAACCTTAGTTTCGCTATGGCCGCCGCTTTTTTGCCACGATTTCCCGTCTAACGATGTTTCGAGCAAATAGGCATGGCCCGCGGCGGGGCGTACGAAATAAACTTCGCTTAAATTTACTGACTTTGTTTTTCCCAGGTCTGCCACTATCCAGCGCGCAGTATCTTTTTCTTTTGCCATCCAGCGCGAACCGTTGGAGCCATCAAAGGCAAATTTAACATCGAAGAATTCTTCCCGGTTAAGACGTGGATCGCTAATTGGTTTAATTTTTGCCGAATCTGCGGTACTTGAGGCATAAACATTACTGATTTTCAATTGCTTTGGCTGCCTGCTTTTTGCAAGTTCGCCAACGCCGTCAAGATTTACATCTACAGGATTAATCGTTCCGTCGCTGGCAAATGTTAACTGATTAACATAAGTTTGCCGGTTAGTGCTGCCTCTTCCAAATTCTAAAAATGCAATATAGTATTTATCAGTTCCAGTTAAATTAAAAACAGAACCGTGCCCGGGCCCAAATAGCCCTTTTTCGTAATTAGTTGTAGTAATGATATCGTTTTTTGGAACAGTATAAGGGCCTAAGGGCGAAACTTTGCTCATAATATAAGCGTACTGGTATTTCTCGTTCCCGCCTATGGTATACAAATAGTAATAAATCCCTTTCCTTTTAAAAAATATCGGCCCTTCTGAATACTGCGTTCTTGGCGTCGAAATTACCTGCACTGCCGAGTCTACGGTAATCATATCAGGCATTAATTTTGCTGCATGCCTGGTGTTCCAGAACACATAAGCCTGCTTATCATCGTCAACAAATATTTCTGCATCAATACCATTTGGCTTTTTGGTTTGCAATAAGGTCGAGGGCGTATAAGGTTTAAACCATTCATCCTTGCCCCGGGCAAGTTTAAAAGGTCCTTCTGGCTTTTCGGCAACTGCAGGGTACATGTAACCATTAATGGTAGGGTAGATATAGAATTTACCATTTGCCGGAACAACTTTGCTTGGTGCCCAATATAATTCTTTAACAGCTGATGGAAAGTAGGTGCCTTCAAAGCTCCAGTTAACGAAATCGGTGGATTTCCAGAGCACCGGGGGACCAGAAGTTTTCAGGCCTTTTCCATAACCATCTGTAGTGGCATAACAATAAAATATTCCATTAATCTGTTGAATACTTGCATCAGCAATCATATCCGGAACTAGTGGTTTGCCAAATGGATTGTGTTTCTGGGCTTTTATTGAGTTAAATGCGCCTAGCATTAAAAAAATCGATAACAGTGTTTTATTTGTCATTAACATCTATTTGAGTGTTTGTAGTTTTAAAAGCATTTGATTGTTGACAATATTTGGTGACACTTATACTCTTTAGAGTATCAATTAATATTTTTCTTGTCATTCAGCAAAGAGAACCGCTGATGCGGTTAACAATGTATAAACTTTAGTTTTAGAATGCTTAAGAAACAAATTTTTCAATTACTTATTATGATGGGAATTGCCCTGTCATCCAAATCTCAAAGCCTGCCGGTACAAAAGTATTTTCCTTCTCCGGATAAAATCAGGTATGATGGTGCATGCCTGTACATTCAAGGCAAGGAAACCTTTGTTTATAGTGCTGCTTTTCATTACTTCAGAACACCGAAGGCGCTTTGGAGAGATCGTTTTTCAAAAATAAAATCGGCTGGCTTTAATACTGTCGAAACTTATGTGCCCTGGAATTTATCGGAACTCAATATGCCAAAAGGCCTTAATGACTACACTCAGGTAAATTTGAAAGATTTAACCGATTGGCTCAAAATGGCACAGGATGAATTTGGCTTATACACTGTTATTCGTCCGGGTGCATTTATCTGTGCCGAATTTGCAGGCGGGGGTTATCCTCGCTGGCTGGCTAAATTCCGCCCTGCAGATTTTGAGGGCTTTTGGTTGAGAAGCGCAGATGACCGTTATCTCGATTGGCACGACCATTGGTATAAGGCAGTATGTAAGGTTGTTGCAAAGGAGCAGATTACAGCAAAGGCAAAAGGGAAAAAAGGTATTATTCTTATACAGATCGAAAATGAATATAATGCGCATAAAACCACCAATAAAACCCATGCATTACAACGCATGTATAAAAGTGTGCGTAGTGCGGGGGTAAATATTCCTGTATTTACCTGTCTCACAGCTGAAACAAGGGGAAGCAAAGACTCTGTTTTAGCACAGGTGTTTGATTGTGATAATTATTATGTTGGCTTAAAGGATGCTATTAGTTGCGCAAGGCGTGTGGGCGATTTAAAGCAACAACAACCCGATGCACCTGGCTTTGTTACTGAGCTACAAGGGGGCTGGTTTTCTACAGTAGCTGGCAAACTGGCCGAAGAGCATTACTCAAACGACAAGCATTTTTATGCACTTGGAATGATGTCTATTGCCGGTGGTGCCAGTGGTATTTTTCCTTATGTGTTTGTTGGTGGTACCCATTTTGACGGTTGGGGTGCCCGAGGACAAACCACAACATACGATTATAATGCTGCCATCCGCGAAAACGGTGCCTTATCTCCAAAATACTTTGCCGCTAAAAATTTAGGCGAATTTATAAACAAGTACGGCAGCCAGCTTATCCATTCTAATGGTGGGGTATGCAGTTTTGAGAAAGCACCAGACGAGCTTGTGGGCGCACAACGTATCGCTGCAGATGGAACCAGATTTGTATTTATCCATAACAATTCTTCAGAAAAAGGCCTTAGTGGCGCTACCGAAGTAAAAGCCGGTAAAAGCGATGCTGCGCAGCCCATGTATAACATCGATCAGGAAGGAAATAAAGTACTCATTAAAGCGAAAGATAAAGTTGATCATGTTGCACCACCGTTGGTTGCCCTTACAATCAGATACGAACTGGTACCACTCGAAACCAAGGTGCTGATCATCCCACCAGGGGTAGCCGCCGAAAAGGGGCTTTGGTGGTCTTACCAGGTGCCCAGACCCAAAAAGGAACCACAGTTAAGCTTCCGTTTTAAAACGATAAAACAACACAATGAAGATGCACAGGGACTTTGGCGCCCGCTTTACAAAGGCAAGTCTCTGCCAGAGATGAAGACAAATGATGTACGATACGTACGTTACCGTTCTGACTTTAAGCTAAGTGCCGACGAGGTTAAAAAGTATAAACAGTTGTTATTCAATACATTTTCGCGCGATATTATCAGCATTGAAGTTAATGGTAAAATTGCACCCCGGTTATATCCAGCTGAAAAATGGGTTTCGGAGGTTACCCGTCAACGCGATAAATCTTTTACCTTCTTAAAAGATACCGAATATGATAACCGTTTCGACATTACCGGATTACTTAAAGAAGGCCATAATGAGGTTTGGCTGGTTTACGAAAACATTGGGCACGAACATGGCTATTTTCCTATGGAGGAACTCTCAGGTATTAAATGGGCTGGCTTAGCCACCGGCGATTCAATGATAGATAAACAGCTGGTTTGGGATTATGCCGATAACCTGGCTGGTGTGCAGCAAGGGTTCACCAAAGCTGATTTTCGACCCAAAAACTGGGGGAATGTTGCCTTGGATACAACTTTTATCCTTCCACGAAAGGGTAATAACATACAGCCAAAAGGTAGGCAAAATGCCTTACTATCCTGGTACCAGGCCGAATTTAAACTGCCTGAAAGTACAACGAAAAAAAGCTGGAGGCTAATTATTAACGCTTCGGGTAACGGCTATATATACGTAAATGGCCACAATATAGGGCGGCATTGGGAAGCTGGCCCACAACGCGAATTCTATATACCCGAATGTTGGTTAAAACTTAAAAAAGGAGAAACAAACACCATTGTTATGGGGCTGAGGCAAACTGTAAATGGCGCAGTAGTACGGGGCATGGAAATCCGAAACTACGATAATGGCGATATATAAGCCATTATGCTAAAAAGTAACCCAGGTATTTTAAATGTAGCATTACTAAATGCGGCTGTGATTTTTTCATTACCAATTTTAGAGATAGCAGGCAATGTGGTTAAGGTGTAAAGAATGTTTTATAAGAACGAATCAACAGGTTGATCGCAAAAATTATAACTAACCAATTATGGAGCTCAATTTATCAGGTAAGCCATTAAAGTCATGGCTTACCGTTATTCTTGTTTTGTGGTGTCATTGCCTTGCTGCCCAATCTATAAAGGGTGTTCAAACAGATGCGAGCAGGTTGAGTAATATCTATACTGCAGTTCCTTTTCTGCTCATCACGCCACAACCCAGGTCGGCGGCTATGGGGAATGCCGGCGTTGCACTCGATGCTGATGCCAACGCCACTAACATGAATACCTCGGGCCTCGCTTTTCTGCCCGAAGGAGATATTGGCATTTCGTTTTCATACAGTCCCTGGCTTAAGCAGCTCGCTTCTGGTATGAGTATTTCTTATCTTACGGGTTATTACAGATTGAATGAGCGCAATACGGTTTCAGCTTCATTGCGGTACTTTTCAATCGGAAATGTAAATTTCAGCGACGATAACTTTCAGGATCTAGGCGTCTATAATCCAAACGAATTTGCCTTCGATGTAGGTTATTCCCTAAAACTCGGCCCAGGATTTGCACTGGGTGGGAATTTGCGTTACATCAGCAGTAACTTAATAGGAGGAGGAGCTGTTAGTAATACGCGCGCAGGGAAAGCGGTAGCTGTAGATGTTTCAGCGCTCGAAAAATCAGAAATTCAGCTGGCGGGAGCACCGGCCATATTAAGTTTTGGTATAGGCCTTACAAATATTGGTACCAAGATGATTTATGGAAGTGCGCTAAAATCCTATTTTCTACCGGCAAATCTTAAAGTTGGCTCTTCGTTGAAAATAGGGGAAGGCCCTACAAAAGTTTGTTTTGCGCTCGATTTTAATAAATTAATGGCACCAACCCAGCCCATTTACGATACTGATGGAAAGATATTAAAAGGGAAAGATCCTGATCGTTCCGTTCCTGAAGGTATATTTGGTTCTTTTAATGATGCACCCGGAGGTTTAAAAGAAGAACTGCAGGAAGTGGGTGTTTCTGCAGGTGCAGAAGTGAGTTTTAAAGAAACTTTATACCTGCGCACAGGCTACCTTTATCAAAATCCCCAAAAGGCAGATACTTCATACCTAACGCTTGGTTTTGGCGTTCATTACAACCGCTTAGCTTTCGATTTCTCGTACCTGATAGGATCAGGCCAGAGTCCGCTGAGAAATACATTAAGATTTGGTGTTCAGGCTAACTTTAGCAAGATCAGATAAAAGCAATATCAAAGCAAAGGCCAGACCTGCCATAATTAATGAACGCCATGAGTTCAAACAGTGAGTCTACATAAGCACTTTTTTCGCGCTGTGTTTTTCATTACAATCTTAAAACAACCAATAGGCCAATTGGTCCATCTTGTTCGAAAGTAAATTTTGAAAAGCTTTTATATCATTAAATACTTATTACAAGCATTTTATTCATTTTTGCATTAATCTGTCATTCAATCCCTTTGGCAATATATGGCGTTTCCGATAAAAAACATTCGGCAAACAAAACCTCTTTTGAGTACGAATAATGATAACTTTAATGCTTTTTCGGATGTATTAAGGCACTTTCTGCCCCACTTAAACAAACTGGGTATAAATTTAAACAATCGTGCTATCCTTAAAATTGCAGTTGCCTTAGCTTCGAATAACTAAACAACTAATACCATTATCTTTTTTCCTGACCTTATGCTGAAGTAAGTAATATCTACACTTACCCTAATAAGTGCAGACCTGATTATAGGGGCACTGCCAAGGCCGGCTAAATCACGGAAGGTTTAAAGAATATTGGTTTTATTGTAAGAAGCTAACCAAGTATGAACCAAATTGAACGAAAGCTGATGAAAGCACCCTAGTTGCCCTGAATCTATCTAAATGCCGATGCAGATTGAAATCATTCAACAGGTATCGGATGCTAATCTTAACCAAAAATAAACCCAATCTTATGACAAAAAGTTACTATGACTTCCAGGAGGGATTAATCCGCTCTTTCTTAACTAAAACAGTTAAAAAATCTGTTTTTATGATCCCGTCTAATTAGGACTGGCATATAATTATCCAATTCTATTTCTCTTTAAATGATTTTAAATAATGGAAAAAATAACCAAGATGGGTAATGATGCCTGCTCCGGATATTGGGGCTCTAAGCAGTTATTACTCGTAATGTATTTAACACTGATGGTCTCCGTGCTGTTGATGAATACAGCTGCTGCACAACAACGGCGAAAGATAACAGGGACGGTAGTTGATGAGCAAAAACAGTTACTAACAGGGGTAACTATCATTGTAAAAGGTACTGGTGTTAAAGCACAAACAGGTACAAATGGCGAATTTGCCATTGAGGTACCAGCTGACCGGCAGATCATTACCGTGGCATACGTTGGTATGAAATCTCAGGAGGTTAATGTGGCCGGCAAAACTTCGGTAAACATAACCATGAAATCTAACTCCGACCAATTAACCGATGTGGTGATTGTAGGTTACGGCGTGCAGAAGAAACAAAGTGTGGTTGGTGCTATTACTCAAACAACCAGCGAGGTGCTGGAAAGAACAGGCGGTGTATCTAGTTTAGGTGCTGCATTAACCGGTAATTTACCGGGTGTAATCACTACCGCCAGTACCGGAATGCCGGGCGATGAAGATCCTCAGATTCTTATCCGCGGGCGAAGTACCTGGAACAATGCCAGCCCGCTTATTTTGGTAGATGGGGTTGAACGATCGATAAACAACATTGATATCAGCTCTGTAGCCTCGGTTTCAGTACTTAAAGATGCTTCGGCCACTGCAGTTTTTGGGGTAAAAGGGGCAAACGGAGTAATTCTGGTTACCACTAAAAGAGGTCGCGAAGGGAAGGCCGAAATCAGGGCAGCGGCAAATGCTGTAGTTAAATCTGCTTCTAAATTGCCAGGTAAGCTCGATTCGTATGATATGTTCCAGGTGCGTAACCGAACAATCGAATATGAATTGGCACTGGCACCAGGAGCCTGGAGTTCCTATCTGCCGGAAGCTGTAATGCAAAAATATCGTTCGCCAGCCAATCTTGCAGAAGCTGAACGTTATCCCAATGTTGATTGGGTAAATACATTATTCAGGGATAATGCAATGTCTTATAACGCCAATCTCAATGTAAGTGGCGGCACCTCATTTGTGAAATATTTTTCTGCTGTTGATTACCTGGATGAAGGAGATCTTTTCAGGAGGTTTGGCAACGACCGTGGATATGATGGTGGTTACAGCTTTAAAAGATTGAACGTACGAAGCAACCTTGATTTTCAACTCACACCATCAACGGTGTTCAGAACCAATATTTCTGGTTCAAGAGGTATATCAGAGCGACCATGGATTGATGTTAACCCTTATAATACCTGGACTGCAGCCTATTCTGCAGCCCCAAATCTCTATCTTCCGGTTTACTCGGATGGTACTTGGGGGTACTATAAACCCAATGAACAACAAAGTTTAAACTCTGTCCGGATTTTATCTACAAGTGGTCTTCAAACTACCACAACTTCGCGCATTACCACCGATTTTACTTTGGATCAAAGCTTAAATTCACTTGTTAAAGGATTGAGCTTAAAAGGAACACTATCTATCGACAATACATTTATCGAAGCTGGTCGGGGCATTGATGACCGCAATAACGGAACACTAAGTAAATACATCGACCCTGAAACAGGAGTGGTAAGTTATTCGCAAACCAAAGATGCAGCAACAGAATTAGAATGGCGGGAAAGTGTAAGGTGGGCAAGCCGTGCAGGTGATGTTAATGATGGCGCAACCTACCGCAGAATGTTTTCTCAGGTGCAACTCAATTACGCAAAAACCATTGCTCAAAAACATAATTTAACTGCAATGGGGCTTTGGAGCAGAGATAACACCGCCACCGGAAGTATCATTCCTTCTTACCGTGAAGACTGGGTGTTCCGTACTACCTATAATTATGCAGGAAGATATAGTCTTGAATATAACGGGGCTTACAATGGTTCTGAAAAATTCGGACCCGCTTACCGCTTTGATTTCTTTTCATCAGGCGGACTTGGCTGGATGATTTCAGAAGAAAAGTTTATGAAACCAATTAAATTCATCAACTCCTTAAAATTACGTGGATCTTATGGCGAAATCGGCGATGATGGTGGTTCTCCCCGGTTTGCATTTTTAACCAATTGGGCATTTGGAGGAACAACACCGCTCGGTATTACCGGCGAAGCTGCAGAAAATAGCCCTTACAATTGGTACAGGGAAACTGGTGTGGGTAATCCGAATGTTCGTTGGGAGAAAGTAGTGAAGAAAAACATTGCACTTGACTTCGGTATTTTCGGAAACATGATTACCGGAAGTGTCGATTTCTTTCAGGATAACAGAAGCGATATTCTTACCGGCACTGCACGGGCTGTACCAAGTTATTATGGCGCTCAGCCACCTACATTTAATGTTGGTAAGGTACGCTCCAGGGGGTATGAAATCGACATCAGGTTTAACAAAAAAATTACCAGCAATTTTACAGTATGGACTAATATCAATTATACTCACACCAGAAACAAGGTGATTGATGCCGATGTAGCCGAGTTATTACCCGAATATGCAAAGCCTACTAACAAGCAGATTGGGCAAGCTTATTCTTATGTAAGCCAGGGCTACTACAATACCTGGGACCAGCTTTATGGAAGTACCATGCATAACGCCAACGATCAGCAAAAACTCCCTGGTAACTTCCATATTGTCGATTATAATGGTGATGGCGTTATCGATGCAAACGACAACATTCCGTATGCTTACTCTGGTTCTCCCGAAAACACCTATAATGCAACAATAGGGCTCGAATGGAAAGGTTTTAGTGCCTTTGCTCAGTTTTATGGCGTAAATAACGTTACCCGTCAGGTGGTATTGGGAACATTTTCAGGAAAAAACACCGTTGCTTATGCCGAAGGGAGTTACTGGTCTAAAGATAATACCAGTCCGGACGGACCAATGCCGCGCTGGGAAAGCACACCTGCCTCGTATTATGCGGCCGACCGATACTTTTATGATGCCTCTTACCTGCGGTTAAAAAATGCTGAGATTGCTTACACCTTTAGGCAAGACTGGGTTAAAAGGGCAGGTATATCGAGCATACGTTTGTTCGTGAACGGAAATAATTTACATGTATGGACCAAGATGCCGGATGACCGGGAAGCAAATTACCAAAGCGCTGGTGGACAAGCATGGGCCTCACAGGGGGCTTACCCAACTGTAAAACGGTATAACCTGGGCGCAAATTTCACCTTCTAAACATGATCATGATGAAAAAATATATTAAATCTTTATTATTAATAGGAATGATTTGGGTGGGATCCGGGATGGTATCTTGTAAAAAATATTTAGACCGAGATCCCGAAGCAACCGTTTCTGCCGAGTCTGCCTTCAAAGACTTTCGCAGTTTTCAGGGTTTTACCGAAGAACTGTACAACTGTATTCCAGATTTTACCAACCGGTATTGGACCAATAGTTTCAACTGGGGAGAGGATGAAATCCAGTCTACTGTTCAAAATTTCCATTTTGTAAATAAAATTGATAACGGTGATTTTTGGGGCTGGCAAAGAGAATTTGATGGGTGGGGAGCTGGTTTTTTAGATAATGCCAACGCCAATACCAATAACGATCGTTTTTCCAAAGGCCTGTATCCATTAGCCTGGTACGGCATTCGTAAAGCCAATTTAGGTCTTGAGAACCTAAACTTGATGGTAAACGCAACTGAAGAAGAACGTAATTTGATTAAAGGTCAGCTGTTGTTTTTTAGAGGCTGGTTCCATTTTCAGCTTATCCAGTATTTTGGGGGCTTGCCATACATTGATAAGGTATTGCCGGCCGATGAAGAATTGAGATTACCCAGGCTAAAGTATCAGGACTGCGCAGCAAAGGCTGCACTGGATTTAAGGGCTGCCGCCGATCTTTTGCCAATTAATTGGGATAATACAACAGCTGGGATTCAAACCCTGGGTAAAAACCAGTTGCGCATTAATAAGATCATGGCTTTGGGCTATTTAGGTAAAAACTATCTGTGGGCCGCTAGTCCGTTAATGAACCTGGAATCTACCGGCAGCAAAACTTACAATGTAGAGCTGAGTAAAAAAGCGGCTGCTGCATTTGCCGAATTGTTAAAACTAACAGAAAGCGGTGCTGCTCCTCATAAGTTATTGCCTTTTGCACAATACAGTACCAATTTTTATACAACCGGCCAGAACTTCTTAATCCCTGGTGGTACCGAGGCAATATTTTCGGGTCCGTATTGGGGGGCACATGGTTCTACCTATGGTACTGCAAAACAATATACACCAGCAATTGTAGGTGCAGATGCACTGGTATTTGCGCCTACCGCAAATTATGTTAATTATTATGGGATGAAAAATGGCTTGCCCATTTCCAATTCTGCCCAGGCCGATCCCACTGGCTCTGGATATGATCCGCAATTTCCATGGCGCGATCGCGATCCAAGGTTCTACAATGATATTATATACGATGGAGTTAAAGTGGTACAGGGAACTTTGGCCGCAAATATGGAACCACATCGCTACGCAAACCTGTATACAAACGGAAGTTACAGAGATGAACGTTCTGGTAGCCGTACCGGGTATATGATGTTCAAATTTGTGCCCAGAACCGCCAATAACTTTGATCAGGGCTGGAATTATGGCCAGAACCTGAACATCAAGGTTTCATATATGCGTTTGGCTGATATTTATCTGATGTATGCCGAATCGGTTGCTGCGGGGTACGATTCTCCGGTTGCTACCGCTGAGGGCTTTAGTAAAACTGCTGTAGACGCCATTAATGTGATCAGGGATCGGGCTGGTGTTGGGCATGTTGCCGCGCAGTTCTTAACCTCTGCAACAGAGTTTATGAAAGAAGTTAGACGAGAACGCGCTGTTGAGCTTGCCTTTGAAGGGCACCGCTTCAATGACCTTCGCCGCTGGCATTTATTGGCTGAGTTACCTTATACCTTAAAAACAGCCGCAGAATTTGATCGCGCAGCTCCTTTAAACGCAGCTACCGATACCAAATTAAACAAGGTTGTAAATTATCGCGAGCGATTAATATTACAACGCCCGTTTAGCGAAAAACATTATTGGTTGCCACTTAAAAGAGCGGATGTAAATATGTATAAGGAATTTGCGCAAAACCCTGGATGGTAGGTAGTTCATGATCACAAATAATTAAAAGACAAGAATGATGAAATTTTTAAGAAATACATGGGTGCTGTGTGTCTTTTTTACACTGTTTGCTGGTGTAATTAAAGGTCAGGACACCGTTAAGATACCTATAAAAGCTGTCGTTCGCGATATCAATGGAAATCCGGTAAAAGGAGCATCCATCAGTATCGAAGGAAACGAGGTGCTCACTATAGTAAACCAGGCAGGCGAATTTTCTTTATCAGCAGATGCGAACAGCACCTTTATGGTAAGTGCCAAAGGCTATAAAACCTTGCTCGTAATTGCAGTGGCCAACTTAAAGCAGATTACCTTAACCAAAGATGATCGGCTGGTAAATATTGGTTTTAAAAATGCAGCCGAAAATAATCTTCCTGCCGGGGTTTCAAATGTTAACCTGGCACAGCTCTTTGAGAAAAACTTTATAACCTATGGATTAGACGGCATGGAAGCTTTTGCTCCCGGCTTTAGTGGCAACAACCTTAATAGCAACAACCTTTGGGGCATGAACACCTCTTTAATATTGGTTGATGGTGTTCCGCGTGATGTGAGTAGTATTACACCAAATGAAATCGAGGATATCACTTTTCTAAAGAGTGCTTCTGCAGTTGCCCTGTATGGCAGCCGTGGTGCAAAAGGGGTAATTTTAATTACGACTAAAAGAGGTACCCCAACTAAACAAAAAATAAATATTCGTTCCAATATCGGATTGAACACACCAAAAAGATTTCCTCTGTACCTGGGGTCATCTGAGTACATGAGCTTGTACAATGAAGCACTATCAAATGATGGCCTGGTTGCGGCTTATACTCCCGAAATGATTTATAATCACGCAGGTAGTAACCCTTATCGTTATCCAAGTGTAGATTATTACTCGTCCGATTACCTTAAAAGTAGTTTTGCACGCTATGATGGGGTGGCAGAAATCTCAGGAGGGAATGAGCGCGCCCGGTACTACACCAATGTTGGATTTGTATCAACTGGTTCGCTGCTTAATTTCGGCGAAGCAAAAGAAAATAATACGACAGAACGATTCAATATCCGCGGAAATGTTGATATGCAGCTCACAAAGGCACTAAAGGCCCGGGTAGATGCAAGTGCAGTGTTTTCAAGCGGTGGCGGCGTAAATACGAATTATTGGGCTAATGCTGCAACTTTGCGCCCGCATTTATTTACCCCATTAATCCCCGTCAATTTGTTAGAGCAGAGTGACGAAGTGAGCAGGGCGATGATCAAAAATGCCACAATTATTGATGGACAATACATCCTTGGCGGTACCCAGTTGGATCAGACTAATCCCTTTGCGGCCATTTACGCAGGTGGCAATAACAAATTTGTGCAACGTCAGTTCCAGTTTACCACTGGCATTGATGCTGATTTGAAAGGGATTTTGAATGGACTTACCTTTAGTACCACTATGGGGGTCGATTACCTGAACAGCTACAATCAAGGCTATCGTAATGGTTATGCCACTTACCAACCCAACTGGACAACCTATAATGGTACAACGCAAATCGGAAGTTTGACCCGCTGGGGAGAAGATACAAAAACAGGCGTTCAGAACATTGCAGATAGTTATTACAGACAAACCATTTCGCTATCCGGCCAATTTAACTACAATACAACCGTCAGCAATAAACACCATATCTCTGCAATACTACTGGCCGCGGCATATCGTCAATCGCAATCTGAGGTTTATCAGCCCACAACAAATTCTAATTTAGGGTTGCAGCTAAGTTATGATTTCAGTCGCAAATATTTTGCTGAAATTACCGGAGCAGTGGTGCGCTCGCCCAAAATGCCGCCAGGAAAAAGGATTGCACTTTCACCTGCAGCCGCTATTGGATGGCACCTTAACGAAGAACCATTTTTGAAAAAAGTTTCCTTCATTGATGACTTAACACTAACTGCATCGGCAGGAATTTTAAATACCGATCTTGATTTTGATGAGTATTTTGCCTACGAGAGTATCTATACAGCCACCGGTGGTAACTGGTATGGCTGGAATGATGGTACTGGCACACAGTCAACCGATTCCCGTCGTGGATCAAACATGGATTTAACTTTTGCCAAAAGGAAAGAAATCAGTATCGGGATAAAAGGAGCGATGTTCAAAAATCAGTTTAATTTCGGGGCAAATGTTTTTAGAAATAACATTACCGGAATTATCGGCCAGATTAACGTCCTTTATCCCAGTTATTTCACTACCGGATTCCCAAGCTCTTCTTTTGTTCCTTACAGCAATTATAATAGCGACCAGCGGACCGGTTTAGATTTTTACTTAAATTTTAACAAACGGATTGGGGCTGTTGACTGGACTTTAGGGATGTCTGGAACATATTATACCACCAAAGCAACTAAACGTGCCGATTTGTTAACTTATGAAAATAGCTATCAGTACCGTGCCGGCAAACCACTCGACGCCATTTGGGGATTAAAAAGCAATGGTTTTTATATGGATGCCAGCGAAGTGGCTGCAGCCGATGGAGTTAATGGCGCAAAACCTGCATTTGGATCAGCTCTGGCTCCCGGAGACATCAGGTATATTGATCAGAACGGAGACAAAATTATTGACGATAAGGATCAGGTATATCTGGGTCGTGGCGGATGGTTTGGGGCACCTTTTACAGCAGGGTTGAACTTAACTGCCAAATGGAAGAATCTTACTCTGTTTGTTTTGGGCACAGGCCGTTTCGGTGGAAGTGCCATGAAAAGTGATAACTATTTTTGGGTAAATGGCAGCGATAAGTACTCGGCAGTGGTGCGCGACAGATGGACGCCTCAAACCAAAAATACGGCAACCTTTCCAAGATTGACCACTTCGAATGGTGATAATAATTTTAGAGCCTCTGATTTCTGGTTGTACAGTACCGATAGGTTTGACTTATCGAAAGTCCAAATTTCCTATACCGTTTCTGATAAACTGTTTAAGAGCAAAGTATTGAAAGAACTTGGGCTCTACGTTGCTGGGTTTAATCTTTTAACAATTGCAAAAGAAAAGGAAATACTGGAGATGAATTTAGGAGGAGCACCACAAACAAGGTTATATAACCTGGGCGTAAAGGCAATGTTTTAATTGAATATTAGATTAGAAAAGATGAACAGAATATTAACAGGATTTATAGTTGTCGTGGTAATGCTCTCGGGTTGTAAAAAGTTTACAGATCCCGCTCCGCAAAATAATGGAGATTTTGAGAATATCTACACAGAACCTGCACTTGCCCACGGGTTATTGCTAAATGGTTACACACGACTTCCATCAAATGGCTGGTCATTTAATGATGTGGCTACAGATGATGCGGTAAGTAACGATATCAATAATAATTTCAGGAAAATGGCCACCGGACAATGGTCGGCAGCATTTAATCCTACGGATCAATGGACAAATGCAAGAGCGGGTATTCAGTATATCAACTTATTTTTGGCCGAAGCAGATAAGGTACTTTGGGATTCAAAAGACCCGGTGCTGAGCAGAATGTTTAACGACCGGCAAAAAGGCGAGGCATATGCTTTAAGAGCCTACCTGATGTCGTACATGTTACAGGCGCACGCCGGAAAAGTAGGTGGTACGATGTATGGTTTCCCCATTGTACTCCAACCCGAAACACCAGCTTCTGATTTTAATCAGCCAAGGGCTACATTTGATGCCTGTATTAAACAGATTTATGGTGATTTAGATAAAGCAGAACAATTGCTTCCTTTAGATTATGCCGATATCAACAGTACAAGTCAGATTCCGGCAAAATATGCGGGTGTAAATGTAGAGACCTATAACCGGGTTTTTGGCAAGTTTTTTAACCAGCGCATGACGGGGCGTATTTCAAAAGCCATCCGTGCCAGAGTGGCACTAATGGCTGCAAGTCCGGCCTTTAGTACCGGCAATTCTACCACATGGGCCGATGCTGCAGGTTATGCAGCGCAGGTACTTGCACTAAATAACTGGTTGGCTAATTTAGACCCAAATGGCGTTACCTGGTACGATAACAAGTCAGAAATTGATGCATTGGCTTCGGGCGCCAACCCGCGCGAAGTGCTTTGGCGTACAAATGTGGGGTCAAATAGTGATTTAGAGGCTGCTAACTATCCGCCAACGCTGTCTGGTCAGGGCCGCATAAATCCCACCCAAAACCTGGTCAATGCCTTTCCGATGCAAAACGGTTATCCAATTACCAGCAGCCCACAGAGCGGGTACAATCCTGCTGCTCCATTTACAGGCCGGGACCCACGTTTGGCAAAATTTATAGTCTACAATGGAAACACAATAGGGCCAACTAACAAAGTAATTAACACCACAACAGATGTGGCTACAAACGATGATGGATTAAATAGAAAAGAAGTTTCTACACGGACTGGTTACTACATGAAAAAATTGCTTCGACAAGATGTTAGCCGTACACCAACTGTAAATAACCAGAAGCATTACAGGCCACATATCCGCTATACCGAAATATTCCTGATTTATGCAGAGGCTGCAAATGAGGCATGGGGTCCTACCGCTAATGGTGGAAATCCTTATTCGGCTTACGATATCATTAAAGCTATTCGCGCCAGAGCCGGTGTGGGAACCGCAAATGGTGATGCTTACCTCGAATCGGTTAAGGGAGATAAAGATGCCATGCGAACATTGATTAGAAATGAACGCAGGCTGGAACTGGCTTTTGAAGGATTTCGTTTCTGGGACCTTCGCAGATGGAACGCAGCACTGAGCGAGCCGGTGAAAGGGCTGAGTATCTCGCTGGGTACCTACCAGGAAATCAATGTAGAGGCAAGAAATTATCAGGAGTATATGAGATTTGGCCCTATTCCATACAGCGAAATACTAAAGTATAATGCTTTGCAACAAAACACAGGATGGTAATATCATTCACTTAATAAATAACATAATGAAAAATAAAGTATATATTTTACTGGCACTCATTTTAGTACTTGGCGCTTGTAAAAACGAAGAGTGGGCATTTCCTGATAATGACGTGCAAACCGTTTATTTTGCCTACCAGGGGCCAATCCGGACCATCACCATGGGTGAAGATATTTTTGATAATACACTGGATAACCAACATAAACTTCAGATTATGGGTACAGTTGGTGGAGTTTACGCCAATAAAGAAGATATCACCATTGGTATCAGTGTAGACAATTCGCTAACCCAGGGCTTATCTTATCCATCGCCATACAGTGGTAGTGTAAGGCCCATGCCAGCTAACTATTACACGCTTGCAGCTAACAAAATTGTTATTCCAAAAGGAAGTCTGATCGGGGGAGTGGATGTACAGCTAACTGAGGCTTTTTTCGCCGACCCGTTATCTGTTAATACCACTTATGTGATCCCTTTAACGATGACCAGTGCTGATCAAAACAAAAAGATCTTACCCGAGAAAAAATACACCCTATATGCGGTAAGGTACATCAATACCTGGCAGGGTTTCTACCTTCGCAGAGGCAAGGATGTAATTACAGGTAAAAGCGGTAACACCTCACTCAATCAAACCGTAACCCGCCACATGAAGTATGTGGAGAATGATGAAATCAACAAAGTCAATACACGCTCACTAAGCCAGGCCGAGTTCCCTGTAAGCTTTAAAGTAGCAGGCGGAACCAGCATCAGCCGTACCCTTTTACTAACTTTTGATAACAGCGGCAGTTGTACAATTACCGCTGCTGACGCTAGCTTTACGGCAAGCGGTACCGGTAAATTTGTTAAACGAGGCGAGAAAAACAGCTGGGGTAGCCAGGATCGCGATGCCCTTTACCTGAATTATCAGATAGATTTAAATGATAGAACAGTGAGTAGCCAGGATACGCTGGTAATGCGCGACCGTGGGGTGAAAGCAGAAACGTTTACGCCAATCAGGTAATTAATAATTAATCAAAAAATTGCAAAATGAAACGATTATACAAAATGGCATTTGGCCTGGCCGGGGTAATGTTGCTTGCATCCTGCCACAAATATGAGGCCCTCGAATTTCAGGTAGATAAGCCTGCAAGCTTTGCTGCCCAGGAGCAGATCGACGCTTATCAACCATTAAAAACATATATTGATAGAACAGCAAACCCTAAATTTAAATTTGGAGCAGGGGCAGGGCTGCAATCCTACCTCTCAAAAGGGGTAATTTACCGGCTGATTAACAGTAATTTTGATGAGATTACGCTTGGTTACGAAATGAAACACGGTGCTGTTGTACAGGCTGACGGGAGTCTGGCTTTAACCAATGTTAAAAACCTGTTGGAAACTGCATCCAAAGCCGGCATTACCGTATTTGGCCATACACTGGCCTGGCATGCCAACCAAAATGCAACCTATTTAAAAGGGTTGATCGCGCCGGTGGTTATTCCTTCAAGCGGAGGCCCCACCTGGGATTTGGTTATTGGTGCTGATTTTGAAACAGATAATGCCTCGGTTTATCAATCCAATACAAACGCTGTGGCTTCTTTTACCGCTGCCGGCGAAGGTTTTAATGGTACAGGGCGCGCTTTGAAAATTAGCAACTCGGCAATACGGACAAACGATTATGATGCGCAGTTATTTCTAAAATTTCCGGCAGTAGTGGTAGGAGAGCGGTATGAGCTTAAAATGAACGTACGTTCAGACGTGGCAGCATCATATCCTACCCAGGCGCATGTTACCCCTGGTGCTTATAAGTTTTATGATTTTTTTGGCTCAATTTCATCCACTCCCACCTGGACAACCTTCACCAAAGAAATTACAGTTACCGCAGACATGGCCACCAGTGGTGCCCTTGCGTTTAATCTCGGAAAAACCGCCACGAATTTTTATTTCGATAATATCACATTGAAAAAATACAATCCGCTTGGTGGAACTACAATTGTTGAGAAAACTGCCGAGCAGAAGAAAACCATTTTAACTAATGCATTAGAGACCTGGATTAAAGGTATGGTTACTGCTTCGAAAGATTATGTTAAAGCCTGGGATGTGGTGAACGAACCAATGGACGATGCAAAACCAACAGAATTAAAAACTGCTGCGGGCAGAGCTTCCATAGCAGCCGATGAGTTTTTTTGGCAAGACTATCTGGGGAAAGATTATGCACTGCAAGCATTTCAATTGGCCAGGCAGTATGGTAATGCCACCGATATCCATTTTATTAACGATTATAACCTGGAATCTAACCTCGATAAATGCAAGGGATTAATTGATTACGTAAAGTACCTGGAAGGCAAAGGTGCAAAAATAGATGGTATTGGTACCCAAATGCATATCGTGGCAACTGCCGATAAGGCGAAGATTGAAGAAATGTTCAAATTATTGGCTGCAACCGGTAAACTGATCAAAATATCAGAATTGGATATGGGCTTTGCAGGAAATGTAAAAACCGCACAGGCTACAGCCGAGCAGTATGCAGCCCAATCTGAAATGTACAAATACGTAATCAAAAAATATTTTGAACTTATTCCAGCAGCCCAGCGATATGGAATTACTATATGGGCACCTCAGGATAGTCCGGCCAGCTCGAGTTGGAGAGCAGGAGAGCCAATAGGCTTGTGGACAGAAGGTTTTGTGAGAAAACCAGCCTATGTTGGCGCAGCCGAAGGTTTAAAGAATAAATAAAATGTAATACACGCTTTAAAGCCAGGGATCACGGTTAACGTTATTCCTGGCTTTTTTATTTCCATGCAGCGGTTAACTTTAGCCAAATCTGTTTTCAGTTAAGGCTATATCTGTTGGTCTGTAAACAATTAGCTCATTTCTCCGGCAATTTCGCTATGCAGATATAAAAGTTAATATAGTTATGCAATCGATTGTTTTTTTCAAAAGGAAGTGCTATATTCGATTAACAATTACATAGGTTTAAGCTTTATCTAAATAAGCAAACTTCTTAAATAAACAACCAAATATTAATACCGTAAATGATGTGTTTCTCTAAGAAAACCGGATATAGGATTATAGGGGGGCGTATGCTTTCCGGAAATTATATATGGTCGCCTTTCCCGGATTTTGTAAGCATGATCTTAAAATATTATCTTCTGTGGGGTGTGTTGCTGATCATTATTTTACTCACTAACCAACAAGCCCGGGCCGAAGTAAAACTTCCACAGCTAATCGGTAATCGAATGGTGCTGCAACGAAATACGAATTTAAAAATCTGGGGTTGGGCCAGTTCAAAGGAGAAAGTTAAACTTTCTTTTAAAGGTAGAAAGTTTGAAACAACTACCGGCCACGATGGGACATGGTTAATTATACTTCCCAAAATGAAAGCTGGAGGCCCTTACACCATGACCATCCAGGGACAGAATTTGATTACACTAACCGATATTTTAGTTGGGGATGTGTATTTCTGTGCAGGCCAATCCAACATGGTATTAGCCATGGAAAGACTCAAAGAAAATTATCCGGATGAGGTTGAACATGACAATTTTGCGCAAATCAGGAACTTCTTTGTGCCAACAAAAGCTGATGTATCCAAAGAATCTCTCGATCTGCCAAAAGGCGAGTGGAAGTTGGCAGCTGGCAAAACCTTGCTCGAATTTGGAGGAGTTACTTATTTCTTTGCAAAAAAACTCTATCAAAAATACAAAATTCCAATTGGGATCATTAACTCAAGTGTGGGTGGAACGCCGATTGAAGCCTGGATGAGTATGGATGCGTTTAAAGATTTCCCTGCAACAGTAACTCAAATCAAAAATTTCAGGGATACGACCTATATGAACAGCCTAAAAACAGCCGGAACGCCAATACCGGGCAAAACGCTGCAATCATCTTATGTGCCAAAAATATGGCATAAATTCTGGATGCCAGGCTACTGGGCAGATCAGGGCGCGCGAAACCTGAATGGCATCCTATACTTCAAAAAAGAAATTGATGTCCCTGCAGAGATGGCTGGCATGCCGGCAAAACTTTTTATGGGGCGTATTATCGATGCTGATTCCACTTTTATAAATGGCGTGTTCGTAGGGAATATCACTTACCAGTATCCTCCGCGCAGATACAATGTGCCGGCAAACTTGTTAAAACCAGGAAAAAATATTGTATTGGTAAAAGTTACCAATACAAGCGGCAAAGGTGGCTTTGTGCCTGATAAAAATTATTCGCTTCAAGCTAATGGGCAAATTATTGATTTGAGGGGGCAGTGGGATTACCAGGTGCAGCAGGTGTTTCCTAAAACAATCTATTCCCCTCCGGGAGAACAAATTACCCAGCCAATTGTAGCGCAAAATTCTCCTACAGGGCTTTATAATACCATGGTTGCGCCTGCACTAAATTATAGTATATGTGGCTTTTTATGGTACCAGGGCGAAACAAATGCAGGTAAACCAAAAGAATATGCTAAACTGCTACCGGCGTTAATTAATGATTGGAGGAGTAAATGGGGATTAGGCAATATTCCTTTTTTATTTGCGCAATTACCCAATTATATGGACGTAGACTATGTTCCGGTGGAGAGCGACTGGGCACAACTTCGGCAGAGCCAGCTCCAAAGTTTAAAAGTAGCCAATACCGGGATGTCTGTAGGGCTTGATGCCGGCGAATGGAACGATATTCACCCGCTGAACAAAAAACAAATTGGCGAGCGTTTGGCTTTGTGGGCCGAAAAATTAGTTTACGGTGATGATCACATCGTTTACTCGGGCCCGGTCTATAAATCAGCTACAGTTCAAGGCAATCGCATGGTTTTGAATTTTGACCATGTTGGAAGTGGACTAACCGCAAAAGGAGAGCCCCAGCTTTATCACTTCGCCATTGCAGGTGCCGATAAAAAATATGTTTGGGCAAGGGCTAAAATTGAAGGTAACACCGTAATTGTTTGGAACGAGAGTATTTCCAAGCCGGTTGCTGTTCGATATGCCTGGGCAGATAACCCCGATGGCGCAAATTTGTATAACCAGGAGGGGCTGCCGGCGTCTCCTTTCGAGACTGAAATAAAATAGCGTAAAACAGGGCTGTTAGCAATATTTACGCACAACTAATATAAACCATAGTGTGCCAACGCAAATTACGTGGGGCTTACACCAGTACAATCATCCATCCAGTGCGCTATAGCGCGAATTTATTGTTATGATGTTAAAACGAGTATCAAGTATAGTTACCATGTTACTTATAGGGATATTGTTATTGACCTGCACTATGGTAAGCGGCCAAAATAAACCTAACTTCATCACCCTCAATACTAAAAACGGGCTTTCTTCAAATACCGTTAACACAATCCTGCAAGATAAAAACGGACTGGTGTGGTTTGGTACTAACGATGGGTTGAATAAGTTTGACGGCACCAATTTTACCGTGTATACCAATAAAAGTGGCGACAGCACGAGTATCCCATCTAACAATATTTCTGCACTTTTAGAAGATCGCAGGGGCAGGCTTTGGATTGGTACAAACGGTGGTGGATTAGCCTATTACGATGCCAGGCAAAATACATTTAAATCTTTTGTAGGGGAGGGTATCCCAAATCGCAACACCCCGTTTAATGTGTTAACGCTTTATGAAGATAAAGCCGGAAATATTTGGGTGGGCACTTTTGGCGGTTACCGGGTTATTAATACCCAAACATTTAAGGTAAAGAATGTTGGCATCAATGCATTAATGGGGAATGGCTCAAGTGTGCTTTCTTTTTTTCAAGGTAGCGGCAATAAGTTATGGATTGGCACTAATGTGGGACTTTTGGCACTCAACCTAAGCAATGGAGCCACCGAAAAATTTATTCATAATCCGGTTGACCGGTCAAGTCTCAGCAATAATTTCGTAAAAACTATCGTAGAGGATGAGAAAGGCCGGATATTTTTTGGAACCTATAACGGGCTGAACTTGTTATTGGCTGATGGGAAACACTTCAAATCCTTTTTACAACCTGATGATAGGCTGTTTTCTGACGATATCATCTATTCAGCCAGATTACAAAAAGGCGGTAAATTGTGGTTAGGTACAGAAGATGGCGTATCTGTTTTTGATACCCGTACTGAGGCTTTCTCAAAAATTCGTCCGAATAGGAGAGAATCTTTCGGCCTCAGCCATAAATCGGTAAGAAGTATTTGCATGGCTAATAACGGCATAATCTGGCTTGGAACCTACCAGGGTGGGGTAAATAAGTTCGATCCAAATTTAGCGCTGTTTAACCTAAAGCGTAGCAGCCCGTTTGATCCTAAAGGGCTTTCGTCGCCCATTGTCACCTCCTTTGCTGAATACTCGAAAAGGAAAATCTTTGTGGGCACAGATGGCGGGGGCTTACACCTTTTCGATCGCGATAATGGCGTATTCGAGCATATTGACATTAAGAGTAAAATCGATTTTTCCCGAAATCCGCTGGCCATACTTACACTAATGCTCGATTCCCGGGGCACACTTTGGATCGGAACGTATCAACATGGCTTATTTGCGTATAATCCAGGCTCCAAAACTTACAAACAATTCCTGTCCGGACCAACGGCTACTGATCTTAGCCAAAATGAAATTTTTGCTATTAACGAAGATAGCAAAGGTTTAATATGGATTGGTACAAATGGAACCGGCGTTGATGTATTTGATTATAAAACCAATTCATTTACGCGCTATGGCACCCATTCCCTGCCGCCTATGATCCTCCCCAGCAATGGTTTCATACGCGCTATTGTAGAAGACCCTGATGGAAATATGTGGATGGCATCAAGCGGAACGGGAATAGCCGTATATGAGCGTAACAATGGGAAATTTAAGGCCTATCGAAAAGCAAATAGTGGCCTTTCTAATGATGTGGTATTGAGTTTACTATGTGATAGTAAAGGAAATATATGGGCTGGAACTGATGGTGCCGGACTCGATTTTTTTAATCGCCGTACAGGAAAATTTACCAATTTTAACGAAACAAATGGATTATCTAATGCCATTGTTTATAAAATACTGGAAGGCAGCGATGGGCTGATTTGGTTCAGTACCGATAACGGTATCAGCTGTCTTAATCCTGAAACAAAAAAAATAAAAAACTTTGGGCGGCCCAATGGGATGCAAGACAGCCCCTTTATACTCGGTTCAGGGATCAGCACTTCAGGTGGTGAGCTTTATTTTGGTGGGCAAGACGGCTTCAACTATTTTAATCCGCTTGAACTGCCTTCTAATAACGTTGTTCCAAATGTGTTACTTACCGAGCTAAAAGTTGCCAATACCCTTGTACTTCCTGGCGAAAAATCACCCATCCAGGAACAAATTGGCTTCGCAAAAGAAATTAAACTCAGTTATGGGCAAAATTTCTCTATTGGTTATATTGCACTTAATTACACTGCACCACAGCAAAACCACTATTCTTATCGCCTTGTTGGTTTGGATCATGACTGGAATGAAGTAGGGAAAGAAAAAACAGCATATTACACAAACCTGGATCCCGGAGATTACATTTTTCAGGTTAGGGCAAGTAACAACGATGGCGTGTGGAGTGATAAAATCACTTCCATTTCTATTCATATACAACCACCTTTATGGAGAACCACCTACGCTTATATTTTTTATGTGGTTTTAACGGCTGCAATTCTATTTGCCATCAGGCGACGGGGAATTCAGCGTATTAAAAAGCAGCTTGCTACAGAACAAGCTCAAATTAACGCAGAAGAAAAAGTGCTTCAACAGCGCAGAGATGCCGAAAGGGCACATGCATTGGATATACAAAAGATCAAGTTTCTTACCAATCTGAGCCATGAATTCAGAACACCGATTTCGTTGATTTTAGCACCCGTTGATAAGTTGCTGGCCGTTAAACAAGAGCCTGCTGTAGCAGGGCAGGTAAAGATGATTCGCAGAAATGCAAGAAGACTGCTGAATCTGGTAAATCAGCTGCTCGATTTTAGAAAAATGGAAGAACAGGAACTGAAGTTGAATCTGAGCGAGGCTAACCTCATTACTTTTATCACCGAAGCTGCTGAAGCTTTTCAGGATCTTTCAGAACGCAAGAAAATTTCACTTCGCGTTAACAGCGATATTAAAAGCCTGCAAACGCATTTTGATCAGGATAAAATGGAAAGGATTATATTTAATCTGCTTTCTAATGCATTTAAATTTACCAAAGAAGGGGGCGAGGTATGTCTTAACATGTTCACCAGAACTGCTGCCAACCAGACTAAACCTGTATTTTGTATCGAGGTTGCAGATACCGGGATAGGTATAGCAAATCAAAGTAAAGATAAAGTGTTCGACCGTTTTTTTATGGATAGCAACGTTAGTTCCATTTTAAATCAAGGTAGTGGAATCGGACTATCAATTGTTAAGGAGTTTGTAGAGCTGCATGGTGGACAAATTAGCGTAGAGAGTGAACGAGGAAAGGGAACTGTGTTTTTGGTTTCGCTGCCGGTTGAAATAACAGTTGCTGAAGACAGCCCGGAAATTGAAGATACAATGAGTAGTTTGGCAACCGAACAAACCGATGAGTTTGTTAACGAACAGGTTCCTGCTGAGGTTAGGATGCCAACAATCTTGCTCGTTGAAGATAATGAGGAATTTAGATTTTACCTGAAAGATAGCCTGCAACCTTTTTACCAGATTATTGAGGCAGCAAATGGTAAAGAAGGTTGGCAAAAAATGCTTTCGGCACACCCGCAATTAGTTGTTACCGATGTGAGCATGCCGGAAATGAATGGTATTGAACTTAGCCAGAAAATAAAAGCAGACAAAAGAACAAGCCATATCCCGGTTATTCTTTTAACCGCAATTAGCGGAGAAGACGACCAGATTAAAGGCCTGAAATCAGGCGCCAACGATTACCTCACCAAACCTTTTAATTTTGGTATCCTTCATGCAAAAATTGAAAATTTATTGCTGTTTAACCGCTCGGTAAAAAACGCGTATTCTAAACAGGTGAAGGTGCAGGCTAAAGAGATCGAAATTGAGTCGGGTGAAGTTAAGTTATTGAATAAAATCGTTCAATACATTGATGAAAAACTGAATAATCCCGAACTTTCAGTAGAAGAACTCAGCAAACATGTAGGTATGAGCCGGGGCTCTCTCTATCACAAATTACTTGAAATTACCGGTCTAACACCAATTGAATACATTAGATCGGTAAAACTGGAAAGGGCAGTGGAGTTATTGGAGAAGAGTGATTATAACGTGGCACAAATTGCCTATATGACTGGTTTTGGTACCCCAAGTTATTTTTCTAAACTTTTTAAAGCTCAGTTTAACATGCTTCCTTCCGAATATATTAATGCAAAACGAAAAGATAAACGCGAAGTTTTAAAAGCTGTCTGATTATTTTTTATTTAATAGCCCGGCAGGTCAATGTTATTAAGTTAAGCGTTTTTAACCACAGATGAGCACAGATAAACACGGTCTTTCATATCTGTGTGCATCCTTCCCATCTGTGGTTAAATCATTTTTGCTTGTGCCAAATGGTTAACTTAATGACATCGTTAATTTATACCAGGAATTTTGACTGACATAAATTACTTAGCCGTAAACGCCCAAAAATCGATATTTACCTCTGGCTTGTCTGCCCCTTTAATCGTTAAGAAAAGATCTTGTTTTCCTGTTGCGCCATCAATTTTACAGCTCACTTCTTTCCAGGCTTGCGCTTGTCTGGTGTTCGGCACAGCCAGTGTTCCAATTAGCTTTCCGGTCGGACTGCCTAACCGGAGTTCAATTTTATTGTCATTACCAATACTGGCTACAGCAGCTGAGAACTTTTTTGCTCCCTTGCCAAAATCTACGCCTTTTACTTTTATCCAATCTCCATTTTTGATGTTGGTTACATTTAAGCCGCCTTTACTGCATGCTTCTGTTTTAACCCCGAGCTGATCATTCATGGTTTCGGCTTCCACGCGGGTATATGGATTTAGTCCTTCAACCTGTGGCACTCCATCTGCTGTGTACTTTACTTGTTCTATGCTGCCATCTGGCTTATAGTTGAGCACTTCAACTGCCAGATTACGTTTAAACTCAGTAGGAATGCCCAATTTGTAAGCAACTGCCCTGTTATGGTATGCGTGGTACCATTGGCCTTTAAACTCAAAAATGCCTTGGTGGTTATTGTTATTATTATTGGGTGGCTGTGCGGCCACAATTCCGCCGTAAGTAAAGCCAGTTGTAGGGCTTTTACTCATCAAATAGTCGATGCGCATTTGGGCTTTCGGATTGGTTGAGTAAGAGAAATAATAGATTCCATTACGTTTATGCATCCACGAAGCCTCAAAAAATGCAGGTGCTGTGATAGAAGTTGCAGGGCCATCTACGCTGATCATATTCCGGTTAAGTTTAATTACCCGAACGTTGCTTTCTCCATTACCGCCAAAGTACATGTAAGCCTGTCCGTCATCATCAATAAAGGTCATCGGGTCGAAAAGCCACATATTTGGAGCAGGCAGTACCCCTGGTGTTTGTGTTTCAACCAGTTTTTTTCCAATCGGATCTTTAAACGGACCTATCGGACTACCTGAGGTAGCTACGCCGATGCCGTTTCCTCCATTTCCAAAGTACAGAAAAATTTTGCCGTCGCGGGCAATTACGCCCGGGGCCCAGGTTCTTCCTGCCCAGGCCACATCCCTTGGTGCCTCAAATACCACCCCGTGGTCTGTCCAGTTTTTCATATCGCTGCTTGAAACACAAACGATCGATTTCATTTTATAACCACTGTCTTTGTCATAGCTGTTTTCATCATCGTTTGAAGCGTAGAGATAAACCCTGCCATTGTAAACAAGCGTACCTGGATCTGCCAAATGGCGGTGACCGACAATAATTTCATCGGCAAAACCGCTTTGAGCAGTTATAAATAGAAAGAGAAATGTGCAGAAAGTTAAAATGGATTTAATGCTCATAAAAAGTAAATTAGGTTAGTTTTAATAATATTGCTAAAGTATCAAGATCGGTGCCGCCCAACTAGTCTATTTCGTCAATTTTACTAGCACATTTGGTTATTTTAGCTATTTCCTGTAACAGAATTGATTGAATTAAAAACATTCGTCACATAGATTTGAACAAAATAGTCCATTGATCTACCTAATTTCTGGATAGTTTTGAATACCTGATAAAAAACGCAGTTTGACTTGAAAACTGCCTGCCCGCTATGAAGAATTTTAAACTATTTACATTGTCGCTTCTTTTGTTATTCATTACACCCGGTGTTAATGCGCAACAAGCAATCAATCCAATCATTTTTGCCGATGTGCCCGATCTATCGATGATTAGAGTTGGTAAAGTGTACTACATGAGCAGCACCACTATGCACATGAACCCGGGTGTACCCATTATGAAATCAACAGATTTGGTGAACTGGAAAATTGTAAGTTACGCTTATGATACACTTGGAAATGCTGACGAATTAACATTATCCAACGGTAAATGGGATTACGGACGCGGATCGTGGGCCAGTAGCCTTCGCTTTCATAATGGAATCTATTATGTGAGTACTTTCTCTGGTACAACAGGAAAAACCTATATCTACAGTACAAAAGATATCGAAAAGGGGCCGTGGAAATTGGCATCCTTCAAACCTTCTTTACATGATCACTCCCTGTTTTTTGATGAAGGAAAAGCGTACATGGTTTACGGTGCCGGAAAAATCATTTTAGTAGAGCTGAAAGAAGATTTATCCGGAATAAAACCAGGGGTAAAGCCTGTAACCATTATCGAAAACGCAAGTCTTCCGGCAGGAATCGGTACTGGTTTACCTGCTGAGGGCTCGCAACTGTTTAAAGTTAAGGGTAAATATTATCTTTTTAACATCACCTGGCCACGAAATGGGATGCGTACGGTTGTGGTACACCGTTCAGATAAACTTACAGGACCATATGAAGGGCAGGTGGCACTTAAAGATAAAGGTGTTGCGCAAGGTGGTTTAATTAGCACGCCTGAGGGAAAATGGTTTTCTTATCTTTTTAGGGATTTTGGGTCCGTTGGCCGCATTCCTTATCTGGTTCCGGTTAGTTGGGAAAATGGGTGGCCGGTATTAGGGGTTAATGGTAAAGTTCCTGAAACACTCGAGCTTCCCCTTAGCAAAGGCTTAATTCCTGGCATTGTGGCATCTGATGAATTTGATCGTAAAAAAGACAGTCAGGCATTACCATTGGTATGGCAATGGAACCACAATCCCGACCATGCATGTTGGTCGTTAAGCAAACGGCCAGGTTTTTTGCGGCTTACTACTTCCAGAGTTGATACCAATATTCTTTTGGCCCGTAATACATTAACACAACGCACCATCGGCCCCAAATCAACAGCAATAACTTTAATTGATATTTCGAATATGAAAGCCGGAGATCAGGCTGGATTGATGTTGCTTCAACGTAAATTTGGATGGGTTGGTGTAAAACAGGTGGGCGCTAAGAAAATGATTGTAATGGTAAGTGCACAAAATGGTACTGTAAATGGCGAAGAGGTTCCGGCCGGGCAGCAAACCATTTATCTTAAAGCAACTTGTGATTTTGATAACCGAACAGATAAAGGCTACTTTTTTTACAGTTTCGATGGCAAAACCTGGAAACCGGTAGGAGGGCCACTGCAAATGTCATATACGCTTCCCCATTTTATTGGCTATCGTTTTGCATTGTTTAACTATGCAACTGAAAGTGCAGGGGGATATGTTGACTTTGATTATTTTAGGATTGAAGCAAAATAAGAATAGTTTCCTGCCCGGAAGATTTTAAAATACCTGGAGCGAAACCCTACACCATGATTACAAACCCTAAAAACTAAAATATAGATGAAAAAACCTTTATTATGCTTGTTAAACCTGTGCCTGTTTTTGGGTGTCGCCCATGCGCAGACTGGCCAGGCTCCCATCGGATTTGATGAACCAAATCCCACAATTGCCCATGGTAAATTAGATACCATTACCTATCATTCAAAAACCGTTGGTGTAAAAAGGCGTGCAGTTGTTTATTTGCCACCAAACTATTCAAAACTTAAAAAATATCCGGTGCTCTACCTTTTACATGGTATCGGTGGCGACGAATTTGAGTGGCTAAATCAAGGACGTCCGGAGCGCATACTCGACAATCTTTATGCACAAAAAAAAATAAAAGATATGATTGTGGTGTTACCAAATGGGAGGGCGATGGCAGATGATCGTGCTTCGGGCAATATTATGGCACCAGATAAAGTAGCTGCTTTTGCAACCTTTGAACGCGATCTGTTGGATGACTTAATTCCCTACATAGAAAAAAAATATCCGGCAGAAACAACCAGAGCACGTAGGGCTATTGCCGGCTTATCAATGGGAGGTGGGCAATCTTTAAATTTTGGATTGGGAAATTTAGATAAGTTTGCCTGGATAGGCGGGTTCTCATCGGCACCAAATACCAAAATGCCAGCTCAGTTGTTGCCCAATCCGGATGCAGCGAAAGACAAAATTAAACTGCTTTGGATTTCATGTGGCGATGAAGACGGACTTTTAAAAATTAGTGAACGCACCCGCGATTATATGGTTGAAAACAAGGTGCCGCATATTTTCTACAAAGAGCCAGGAAAACATGATTTTAAAGTCTGGAAAAATGACCTGTATCAATTTTCCCAACTGGTGTTTGCCCATAAGTAGTTATTTTACCGATGGAAATTTAACACCTAAAGTTAAATTTCCATCGGTAAGCTGATGTGAAGTTGGGAAATTAAGGGCTTCTGAATCACATTGCTAATTTTTATTTAACAAAGGGTTCAATCATTTCTATCGTTCCATCAGTGTTGTGTTTTAAGCTGGTTACTTTCACATTTCTGAGGTGGGTTTTGCCCGAAAGTTGGGTGTCGTGATAAAAGATATACCATTTACCTTTAATTTCCAGAATAGAATGATGGGTAGTCCAGCCCTGAACAGGATTCATAAAAATACCTTCGTAAACAAATGGCCCATAAGGTTTTTCGCCAATTGCATAGGCTAAGTAATGGGTATCGCCGGTTGAGTAGGTGAAATAATATTTACCATTAAATTTGTGCATCCAGGCGCCTTCAAAAAAACGTCGGTTGTGATCTTTAGTAAGCAATGGTTTACCTTGCTTATCTACCAATTGAACATCTTTTACCTCGCCATCAAAACATAACATATCGCTGCTCATTTTCGCCACCTTTGCGCTCAATGCAGGCTCATCTTCTTTTTGTGAATCGGTTTTTGAACCATTGGCATCATATTTTCCGTTATTCCAGCGCTGTAACTGCCCGCCCCAAATGCCACCAAAATACATGTAACTGGCGCCATCGGTATCTGTAAACACTACCGGATCGATACTGAAACTTCCTTTAATAGGTTCTGGTTCAGCTTTAAATGGCCCTGCCGGATTTTTTGATGTAGCAACACCTATTCTAAATACATCAGCTTTATCTTTAACCGGGAAATAGAGGTAATAGGTTCCGTTTTTAAAGGCCGCATCGGGCGCCCAAAGTTGTCTGCCGGCCCATGGAATGTCTTTTATGCTTAATGCCACACCATGATCGGTTACCTTACCGTTAATACTGTCCATGCTCAAAATGTGGTAATCTCTCATGTCGAAATGATCTCCACTATCATTTTCAGGTGTACCAGCTTCGATATCATGCGAAGGATAGATATAAATTTTTCCGTTGAAAACGTGTGCAGACGGATCGGCAGTGTAAATATTGGAGATAAGCGGCTGCGATAGGTAACCGTTTTTTTTACCCGTATTTGTCTTTTGGTTTTCGGTTGTCTGGTTTGTTTGCTGACAAGATGCGGCACCAGCAATTCCTATTATAGCTGTTAAAAGGGTTAATTTTTTTAATTCGTTAATCATGTGGTTTATCGTTGGGTTAAAGTTAGTTTCGTGCACTTTTAGCGCTTTCTGGTGGGCCCAGGTAGCTTGGTTTTAATCCACCTAGATTCAGTACCAATTTTTGTAATACCAACCCTGGATTAATCATCCAATATTTGATGGTGTGTTTGCCTGTTTTGCTAAAGGCAAGGGGAGTTTTGAAAATTTTGATGTTATTGGCTACCGATTGCCCCCAGGCATAGTCAGAAGTATAATCTGTACTGATATTAACCTCTATTGGTGTTTGATCATCTAATGAAACAGCAAATTTTAGCCCACCTTTCCCGGTGAAATCTATAGTAGGTGAGATAAAACTATTTAGGGTAAAATTGCCTGTTTCAGTTACAAAAATATCATAGGCCAAATGCGGCGAGCCTATACCAGGTTGCTGTAACGGGGCAGTTACTGGGGTTGCAATTACGCCGCCGCTGGTTTTTCCATAATCAGGAATGGTTTTCCAAAAAACAGGTCTGCTGTTTACCGCGCTGCTATAACTTGCCGCCTCCATCGAGATGTAGCCATTATCACTTAGAAACAAATTAGCCGTTAAATCAGTAGGTACAATGTTTTCGGTTTTAACAGGGATGATGATACTCGCTTTATCGCTGCCAGAAATGTGAATTTCACTCGTTTTGATGCCTTTAGGTGCTTTACTCCAGTCAATGCTGATCTGAATTTTCTGATCAGCACCGATTGTTCCTTTTCTACTGCTCAATAATATATAATCAGGGGCTTTGATCTCGTATTTCACTTCATCTGCACCTGTTTTGAAAATTTCGAAGGTATGTGCTGTTTTTGTAAACATCGAAAAAGTGAAGCCTTGCGCTAACTTTGTTTTTCCGGTAAAGTGAAGTTCTGAGTTTTCCAACGAGATACCCAGAGAAGTTGTCGTGTTGTTAATCAGCATAGTTTTAGGGATAATATTACCATCAGGTTGCTGCCAGGAGGTGTATCCAATATGCGTTTGGTCCATCATGTGATCCCATTTTCCACCAGCCATTGTTTTGTTGTAGTAAGTACTTATTTCGGCATCCCGTTTAAATAACGAATCAACCTTGCCGGCGAAACTATTGGTCGAAAATCGCCCCTGTTTGGCATATAATTTATTTTTCGCCACTGCGAGATACATTTCATATAAATTAGCCACGGCTTCAATGGGATGAAGGACCAGTTGATAATAGGCATCCTTTTGATTAGGTGTTAATTGGTTACAGGTGGCGAAGGCTTGTTTTTTAAGTGTATTGAAATCAGCCGTTACTTGTTCGAACTCGTTGTAGTTGCTCAAGCTATATGTATGCTCATCAAGCAGTTCGGGTTTAATTCTGCCAGCGTATTTCAGGTAAGTGGATACGTGCTTAGCAATTGCTATAGCATGTTCACTGCCAAACTGTTTATCAGCCCAGTTAATCGTATAATCCATTAGTTTATTGACCGGAATGGCATCAGGATTCCAGGCATAATCTAAAAAGAACTGGATGGGGAACTCCATAGGTTTTAAATCGCCCACGTTTACAATCCAAATCTGATTTGCATCATATTCGTATGCAAGGTGCATTTGTTCCCATATTTTTTGAATGGGGTTGGTGTTTACCCACTTGTAGTTTCTCGGACCACCCACATAGTCAAAGTGATAATAAATCCCATAGCCACCCTTTCTGGGCGTTTCACCTAATCGGGGCAATTTTCTGATGTTGCCCCAGTTATCATCGCATAAAAGTAAAGTCACATCATCAGGTACACGCATGCCTTTGTCGTAATAATCCTGAACTTCCTTATACAATGCCCATAGTTGCGGGGTTTGCTCAGCAGGTTTTTTTGTTACTTTTTCAATAATTTCGCGCTGGTCTTTTACAATTTTCTCGAGCAGGGCAGTAGCAGTGCCGGTCGACATGGGTTCGTCGCCATCGCCACGCATGCCAATTGTGATAATCTGTTCCTTATCGGCCACGCGTTGCAGGCCACTTTCCCAAAACGCACGCAATTGTTCCGGATTTTGATCATAGTTCCATTTATTGCCCTTGTATCGTTTCCACTCATCATGGGCACGCGTTAAGGGTTCGTGATGCGAAGTCCCAATCACCACCCCATACTCGTCGGCTAAAATGGGGTTCAGAGTATCGTCATCGTTAAATGCACTTCCCCACATGGCCGGCCACAAATAATTTCCCTTTAAGCGAAGAATTAATTCGAACACTTTCTCATAAAACTTGTGGTTAAATCCACCAAATTCTTTTCTGCTCCACCCTGAAAGTGCAGGGGCTTCGTCATTTAAAAATATTCCCCGGTATTTTACTTTAGGCGAAGCAATTACATGCCTCCCGGCAACAACATAGCACGAGTTGCTTTTTTTTACCGGAACATCAGCCCAGTAGTGCCAGGGCGATACACCCATTTGAGCAGAAAGCTCGTATATTCCATAAATTGTTCCCCGTTTATCACTTCCGGCAATTACCAACGCAGAATCAATGCCCTTAATTGGGTTTTTTACCACCTGAATTAATGTGGCTTCCCATTTTCCGGCAATTTCGGCAACATTAATGCTGTGGTTACGGATCATTTCGTCGATGATTTTGCTTTTACCAATAGTACCAATGATAATGGGTAGCCGACTTATTTTATCGGTTAAGAATACTGGCTCAATTCCACTAACCGATTTAATGTCGTTCTGCAGGTTTTTAGCAGCACGTATGGCACCAGGCCATTCGTTAGCGCTTACCATGATAGCAGGAACCTTGCCCTGGCTCACCAAAGGAAAACTTCCGGGAAGGTAAGTACTGACCATTATTGGATCAAGCGTATCAGCCTGCACCGTAATGAAGTTGAAAATGAAAACGATTAGCGCGAATAATTTCTTCATTGGTTAAAATTTAACGACTCCCCAATAAGCTTTTTTGGGTTTTAATTGTGTGTCGAAAAGTAAAGGGTAATTTTTACGGCCGGGCACCGGATAACCATCTAACCAGGTGCGGCGATCTGAAATGTTCCAGAAAGTAACATTGGTGATTACGTTTTTATACTTTCTAAATACATCGAATACCATTTTGTATTTCGCAACCTGCCTGGCTTCGAGTTCAGTGGTGTAAACATCACTTTCATCCGGGCGTTTGCTGCGTTTATTTTTCTCCCAGGGGTAAATAGAAAGATCAAGCTCGGTAAACTGTATTTTGAGGCCTAAAGATGAGTAGCTTTTAATTGCTGTAACGAGTTCTTTTTCAGTAGGTTCGTAAATAGACCAGTGTGCTTGCAGGCCAACACCATCTATCGGTACACCTTTATCTTTGAGGCTTTTGAGTAACTTGTAAACACACACTCTTTTTTCTGGTCGTTCGGTATTGTAATCGTTGTAATAAAGTTTCGCGTCGGGATCGGCAGCGTGTGCATATTCAAATGCTTTGCTAATAAAGTCTTCGCCACAAATTTGAAACCATTTCGAATTTCTTAGGTATTTCGTCGAATCGTCATCAATTGCTTCATTTACAACATCCCAGGCATATATTTTTCCCTTGTACCGCCCAACTACAGCATCAATATGTGCTTTCAATCGCTGTAGCAATACCGCTTTACTTACATCTTTTCCAGCTTTATCAGTGAAAAACCATGCAGGTGTCTGTTCATGCCAGCATAAGTTATGTCCGCGCACTTTGATGTTATTTTTCTCTGCAAAGCTGATAATTGAATCGGCTTCCTTCCAGTTGAACTGGCCTTCTTCGGGTTGCATCCGCTCCATTTTCATGTCGTTTTCGGCCGTGATGCTGTTAAAGTGTTTTTTAATCAATACGCTTTCTTCTCCGCTCAGATTTCTTTTGCCAACGGCCACACCTATTGGAAAGTGATTTTTGTAAAAATCTTTTAAACCCTTGGTATCTGCCTGATTATTGGAAAGAGATTGGCTCGATTTACATCCTCCAAAACTCAGCGCAAAGGATAGCAATAGGCTATAGCTTAAAAATATATTTTTGGCACTCATTATATCTTGATCAATTTTGAAAAGTATAGGTTATCTGGTTATTTTTTGCCGAGTAGGTTCAGCATCTTTTCTCCATATCTTTTACCCAACATCCGGTAGCCTTCGGCAGAAAAATGTAGGTTATCTGGCCCATCAGGGCAGCCTGCAGAAGAAATAACGTGCGCATTTGCAATGGTTTGCGGTAGGGTTGCAATAACGGTGTTCATACTGGCACAAACTCCCCCCTGATCGGCATTTACAACTTCCCCGGCAAGGAGCGGAATATTTTTAGCCTCTAGTTTTAGGTCTGTTAACAAGTTATCATATACATGCTTTACTTTTTCGGGCCACGTTTTATCGCCAGTATTTGATTCGCCCTGGTGCAATAATATTCCTTTAATTACACCGGCTTGCTGTGCAATTTTGGCCATCTCTACCAGGCAGGCATAGGGGTTTCCATCGTATTCGGCTAACATCCCCTTCATCCAATCTGGAGCTGTTGCCGTGTAGGATTGATAATTTTCTTTGTCGAAGAGTTCAATTTTGCATCCGCCTACAGCAATATTGATTACACCAATTTTAATGTTTTTGGGCAGGTTGGCAACAAGTGTGCGACCGAAATAATCTACCGGGCCTAATCCGGTTTTACATCTTGCTAAGGGCGGAACGGCAGTATACCAGTTGCCTTTTGTACGGTTTAAGTTGTCGCAATTAACAGCCTCCAACAATTGAAAACGTTGATCAACTGCTGTAGTATCTTGCGTTTCAAATTTAGCGGCACCTTCCATGTTCGATTGTCCGAAACAGAGAAATATATAAAAATTTGGATCCTGCGCAAATGAGGGAATGCTGGCCAGCAACAAAGCTGCGCAAATAAAGATGGCACGTAGTTTAGTCATATTTGGTTATAGTTAAGCGTAATAAATTCGGATGTGTTTGCTTTTAGCACCTGGTAGCATACGTTTTTAGCTGCACACTTGTACTTCAATCATCAAATCGGTACAAGTTTAAAACCTGGTTACCTCGTAGTATGCTTTTTTGGGTTCTAAATTGGCATCAAACAGTAGCGGAAAGTTCTTTCTGCCCCTGCCATCGAGCCAGCTATAACGGTCAGAAAGGTTCCAAAACGTAACACCGGTAATATTCTTTTTATATCTCCTAAACACTTCAAAAATCATCTGATATTTCTCAAGCTGTTGTTGTTCCATTTCGGGCGTAAAAACAGTTGCATTAGCCCCTTTTTCTCCTGTAATCAGCTGTCCGCCCTGCCTTCCTGAATACACGGAAACATCTAGCTCGGTAAACTGGATCTGGAGGCCAAGAGAAGAGAATAATTCAATTGATTTTTCGAGTTCGGATCGGCTCGGGTTATTGACAGACCAATGGGCCTGTAAGCCAACGCCATGAATGGGAACGCCTTTGGCCAGCAGGTTTTTAAGCACCCGGTATATCTTATCCCGTTTTGCAGGATTTTCTGTGTTGTAATCGTTATAAAACAACACTGCTTTTGGATCTGCCGCATGCGCATACCGAAAGGCCTGCTCAATAAAATCTTCTCCGGCAATATTATACAAGGGAGATTTGCGGAAAGTACTGGTGTCATCGGCAATTGCTTCATTTACCACATCCCAGGCGTAAACTTTTCCGCGGTATCGGGATACGACCGTGTTAATATGGCTTTTGAGCCTGGAAAGTAACAGTTCTTTAGTTACTGTGTTGCCGGTAGAATCTTTAAACAGCCATCTTGGCGTCTGTGCATGCCAAACCAGGCAGTGTCCCCGTACTTTTATTTTATGATCTAATCCGAATTGAACAATGGAGTCTGCCATTTTCCAGAAAAATCTATTTTCAAAGGGGTGTATGGGCCCCATTTTCATAGCATTTTCTGCAGTGATCGAGTTAAAATGTGTTAAGATTAACGATTTTTCTTGATTTTGGAGATCGCCCGGTTTAACTGCAACACCTATGGGGAAATAGTTTTTGTAATAATCTTTTAGCCCGTCGGCTCTTTTGTATGCAATCAGGGGCAAGGTTAATAAGACGACGTAAAAAGAAATTATTCGTAATTTGTTCAGCTTCGGGCTCATATATTGGTTAATGATTACAAGGCTAAATTATTCGGATTGCGGTTACCCGGATAGCTTGTTTCATCATTTTTATAGCACATTTGAATAACTGTTTGCTTTAGGGCTTCTTTCTATCTTAATGTAATGGTATTGAAGGTCAGGTACATTAATGTATTATTTCCATTGTTGCTTTTAACTGTCCGGTAAAATAATATATACAGTAAAAAATTGAAAACAGAATATTTTGTAACCAATCTAAATGACAAAAGGCGAGCACACCGATATAATCCCCTAATTCAAATTATAGATATGCCCCTCCCGATGCAACGGAATCCACACCGGGCTAATATGCCAAACTGATTCGGTGTGATAGGGTTAGATTTGGAAAAAAGGAGGAGCTTTTAGCAGGGGATTGTTAACTCCCGATTTATTTTATATAATTTGCTCTTGCACTTTTAGGTTCATTAGCAATGGACAAAAGCAAAAATTTATTGGAAATCCGCAAACAAATAGTATTTACTGTGGTCTTTGCCAAAAAGAACACAGTAAATAAACAATATACTTAAAAATCCCTAAGCGTAGTATATACACCATACGATTGCGTATCTATATCATATAATGGCCTGAGTATATAATTCTTGTTTGGGTTTTTAAGCTGAAAGGTATTGCTGCTGCGATCTAACACGGAAAGGTTTTTAAGCAAATCATTTGCCTCACCTTTCAAAATCACTTCATTTTCCGCTTCAAAGGCCAGTAAAGCCGGGCCATAGGAAATGGATATTACCTGCGGGCTGTTTGGCATTTGTTTTACCTGGAAACCATAATGAAATATAAGTTGTACCTGGTCATTATTATTCCAGATCCTATTCAGATCAAGATATGATCCGGCTTTAATATCAATAGCTAACTTTTTTTTGTTGATGTATACTTCGGTACCCTGGGCCCAGGATGGGATAAAGAGCTTAAGTAAAAAACCATTTCTTTTTTTTGTACTTACAAGGAAGTTTACAACAGAATCTTTTGGCAATTCTCCTTTTTGCTCCAGGCTAACATTTTTTCCCTTCCATTCAACCTTTGAGGGCACGTACAGGTTGACGAAGAGCGCAGAATCACTGTGATAGTAAATTCTGGTATTGAGCTGTGCGAAAGCCTCAGAGCACGATCCGGTACAGCAGGCATAATCATTTTCTTTGAGGTATTTTTTGTTTCGGGGTGAACCCAGGGGTAAATGATATATAAATGCTCCGGTACTTTTGCTCTGCGCAGGTAGTACAGCATTATAAAACATGTTCATGTAGGTATCCGCATACTTTGCTTCAGCTGTCCAGGTAAAAAGATTGGAGGTCAGTTTTTGCGTATTATGCGAAACGCAACTCTCTGCAATTTCTTTTGAAAGGGTGAAAAGATGCCCCGGTTCACCCCAATGTTCGGCGGTAAGGGAAGTTTTAGTAGTAGCGTTTGGTCTGGGACCGCTGCTGGTGCCATTTACATATGCGTGGCCTTTCATCAGTATTTCCCAGAAATTTGTTGTTGCTTCACGATAGCGGATATCGCCGGTAGTATTGTAGCCTTCAGAAAATCCGTTAACAAGTACCAGGTGGGTATTGGAATGGAGTCCGGAGAGGATGTCGCGGTTCTGCAGAAGTGGATTGAAAAACCATTGAGGATCGAAAATTTTTGCCAGGGCCAGGTGCTTGGGGTCCCCGGATATAGCATATAATTTATACAAAACTTCATTCATTGCCCCCATCTCGTTCTGAGGATTTGCCTCTACGGTATACATCATTCTTTCCTGAGTTTCTTTGGGTAATGCTGCCATCCGGTTATTTACATAGGAAGCCATCCCCAGAAGTATTTCATACGCTTTTTTATTTTGAGTATGGGTGTAAACATCAAGCATGCCTTGCATGATTTTCTGATAGGTATAGTACGGTGCCCATACCCCTGTAAATTTGGTTTCCAGGGTTTTGAAATCCTTATCTGGAAAGGCACTCAGATAGCCATTGCCAAAAGCTTTCTGACATTTATAGAGCTCATCGATCATATAAATTAATCTTGTTGTTAGCTCGGGTTCATGGTACTTTTCTACCAGATGGGAAACTGCAGAAAGATAGTGGCCCACAAAATGCCCGCGCAGGCCAATGTTGGGAGCTTCCCATCCTTCAAGTGGTTTGGCAGTGGAGGGGAGGCCTGCAGTGAGCCTGAAATTATGCAACAATCTATCAGGTTCCTGTGCTTTTAAAAAGGAAATGTCCAATTCTTCACGGTGTTTAATCTCAGAAACGCCCAGACTCACATCGCGACTGTTAAAGGGGGACACCATAGCGTTTAAAGCTGCAGGGCGTTGTGAAAAACAATTTAAGCTGGCCAGGATAATTAGGAATGATATAAAAATTTTTTGATACATCAGTGTGGAATAATTGTGAATATAGACAATAAATAACAGAATGGATACTCTTTGGTCTCAGCTTCATCACCATCTTGGAAGGCCGTATGGATGTAATCTTTTGGGTATATACAATACTGCTTCAAAGCCCTCAGTTGGGATAATCCCTGGTATTTTTTAAGTAATTCTCCAAAAATCTTCGGTTAATGCTTAGCCCCACATTTATTGCCTGGAGTAGCCGCTGGCAATAATCATTTTTTTTTAAAATAAACAGAGTATTAAATCTGATCAGCAATGTCTATTGGGTAAATAGTTTGAAAAGCTATAGATGAGATGTTGAAGAGTTTTGTCTTCGCCTTGCAATCGGAAATATTAAAGAATGAAACTTTAGAAGTTTCATAATGCTGTATATAGCATTTGCATTAGCAAATTAAACAGCATGGAAACGATTAAATACCGATCAAAATTGGGAGCAGATTAATTCAGAACCATTCATCACGCGGAGGCTTAACTTACCTCCAAATAAATAACTAACCAATATAGACCAGTTAAATCTAAAATATTCAAAAATATCTTTTAGAGCTAACCGTCCTAAAAACTTTTATTATCAACGAACGAACTATGCGTATTACTGTTGTTTTGTGTGTTTTTTTGTTGAATTTTTTGAGTGCCGCAATTGCAGTTCAAAGAGTTCAATCTGATTCACTTTCGAATAAAAAGCCTTTAGAAGATACTTCGAAAATTTTAATCAAAAAGCAACCAATCAAATCAAAGGGGCTTCAGAGCATTTCCGTGCCTATAAAATCTAAATTTCCTGCTAATAGTATACAACAATATCTAAAAGGAAATGTTGCAGGGTTATTTGCTACCGAGGCCAGCGGAGAGCCAGGAACTTATCAGCACATGTTTATTCATGGTACGTCTACTCCCTTGATCACTCAGGAAGACGTTTTAAAGACCCAACCATTAGTGGTTATTGATGGATTGCCTGTTCTTTCAAGCGAAAACCCATATACTTATGATATACAACGCCCTGATTATAGTTTTAATAGAATTGGCCCGTCAACCAATCTACTTGCGGGACTAAATATTGCTGATATAGAATCAGTAGAAGTATTAAAAGACCTGTCTAAAACGGCAATTTACTATAAGCTTTCCGGCGAGGCGGAGTCAGAAGGCGATGCACTGGGTGGAAATTTTTTGTCAGTGATCATATTAAGTACTTTTCTTTTTATCGCTGTATTATTGTTACAATTTAAAACCTTCAAGGGGATCATTCTCGTGCTTTCGATCATACCTTTAGGTATACTTGGCGGTGTCGTTCTGTTACTCCTGACAGGCAACCCAATGTCAATGGTATCCATTATTGGTTTTATAGGTTTGTCAGGCATACAGGTTAAAAACTCATTATTGCTGGTTGATTTTACCAATCAGCTACGTATGGAGGGCCATAGTATTGATGAAGCAATTGCAATTGCAGGAGAAACCCGCTTCCTGCCGGTGGTATTGACATCCATCACTGCTATTTGCGGCTTGCTTCCAATTGCCTTGAACCCCAATCCGTTGATAGCGCCGTTAGCGATTGTATTAATAGGCGGTCTGATCAGTTCAACGATACTATCGAGAATTGTAACGCCTGTGATGTATAAATTGATTCCGCCAAATTTGGAAAGCGACACACATATAGAAAACAATTGACTTTTTAATTAGATTTAGTTTTACTTTTTCCATTAACAACATTTTTAAATAAAAAAAAATGACAGATAACATAAATTTTGACGTAATCATAGTTGGCGGAAGCTATGCAGGACTTTCGGCAGCAATGGCTCTGGGACGAGCATTAAGAAATGTTTTAATCATTGACAGTGGTTTGCCCTGTAACCGGCAAACGCCTCATTCGCATAACTTCATTACGCAAGACGGTGAAAAGCCCAGTGTAATTGCGGAAAAAGCAAAAAAACAAGTGTTGAAATACGATACAGTAAAATTCTTAACTGACTTTGCCGTTAATGGAACGAAAACCGATAAGGGCTTTGAGATTTCAACTCAATCAGGAAAAACATTTTCAGCTAAAAAATTGGTTTTTGCAACAGGACTAAAAGATACCATGTTAAACATTAAGGGATTTTCTGAATGTTGGGGAATTACGGTACTCCATTGTCCTTATTGCCACGGATATGAAGTAAAGAATCAAAAGACAGGGATTTTGGCAAATGGATATGGTGCATTTCATTTGGCCCGCCTCATTCGCAACTGGACAAAGGATTTAACCATATTTACCAATGGAAAATCGGAATTGACACAAGAACAAACCGACGAAATCAAAAGGCACAATATTTCGATAGTTGAAAAGGAAATTACATCCTTGAACCACACAAACGGAGTAGTTCAAGAAATAGTTTTTTCAGACAATTCAACTTTTGAATTGAAAGCTATTTATTCAAGACCTCCTTTTGAACAACACTGTAAAATCCCTGAATTATTGGGTTGTGAATTAACAGAACAGGAACTTATCAAAGTAGATACATTTCAAAAAACAACTGTGGATAATGTATTCGCTTGTGGAGACAGTACGAATCCTATTCGTGCTGTATCATATGCTGTATCGACGGGGAATAATACAGGAGTATTCTTAAATAACGAAATGACAGAAGAAGAATTTTAAAATTGGGTTATGACAGCTTTCAGGTAGGCATCTTGTTAGTACTTTTCTTTTGATTTTTCGATTAGCTGAGTATTGTAAAAAATGGGATGGGTGCCATCTGAATAGGTTTTATGGGTATAATGAATAAGGTTTAAGTTAATTTTCATGGTGTAAACAAAATGCCATAAAAAATAATTTTTTACACAAAAACTGCTTCCGAAACTGCAGAAAATTATTTAACTAAATGAAAATTAATGAGTTGTGTTTTTGGGTTAAAGGAAGGTTCTAGTCCTTTTTAAACAAAAAAGCGCTGATTATCCGCGCTTTTTTGTTTAGTGGAGCCGAAGGGAGTCGAATTCGTTCGTTTATCTTTTTGTAAATCAAGTTGTTGTGTGTCGTTTTTTGTTTTAAGGCACCAAATACTCACCTCTATATTTTTGAATGCAAATTCTTAATTTAAAGATAGGGAAATGATTAAAACATTCAAAATCATTGGGAAATTGGAACAATGGATAAATCAAGCAAACTAAACTAAGTCAGAGTTTCTAAACTGGAATTTTGGCACTATGGGAAACTAACTATTGATTGGTTACAAGGGAGCCTTTTGATTTTGCAGAGCATTAATAACACCAACATTTTGACAATTAGGTTTATAATGTTTTAAGGTTAGTACTCCTGAAAAGGCCGTTAACGAATTTTTTATTGAAGATTTGAAGCGTATTGCGGATTTGAAAATTTTATAATAATTCTTATATACGAAGCCCAGGCGTTTAATGTATCGTTTATTGCGCGTTGAGTCAAGCGGCGAATTTTCGCCCCATTATGCGCATTGTGAAGCGGTAGCAAACTTTGAAAAAGCTCTAAAAAATAAGGTTGAAAGCCAGTGTAGAAGAAAGAAGATTTAATTGATAGTTAATGGTCGATAATAAAGGTGTTCAGATGAGAGATCGATGCGAGGTGAGCCGTTTAAACATTGTTACTAATCCGTATAATCAATCATTGGATTTTGAAGTTACTCAAATTGCGTAGCACAGGTTAGTTTCCTTAGCCAGCAGTTTGTATTCAACTGCATAATTATTTCTATTTTTTTTGATCTGATTACCAGTAAATCTAACCTTCAGGTAAGTACCGAACTAACCAGTAAGTACTTGTTCGATAGTAATATATAGCCTTACTTTACAAAAAAAAAACTTAAATATTATGATGCCGAAAGAAATTATTACTGCTTATTTGGAAGCCTTAGGTAAAGGCGATATAGGTGTTGCATTTTCATACTTTAGCACAGATGCACAGTGGCACCAGCCAGGATCGCATCAATTTGCTGGGCTAAAGACTGGTACCGAGGAAATCGGCAAAATGGTGGGCGGAATGATGGATGCTACCCAGGGTACCTTTGCCCTAAAACCGATCGGGAACTTGATGGTAAATGGCAATATGGCAGCCTTACCTGTTAACTTCACCGGTACTATCGAAGATCGGACTATGGATATGACAGGCGTAGATCTATTTGAGGTAAAAGATGGTAAGATCATAAATGTATGGTTGTTTTCTGATGATCAGGAGCTTGAAAACACGTTCTGGGGAAAATAATGTGGTGCGCAATTTTACTAAAACGCACTTTAAAGAGGGCATTTCTATTGAATGCCCTCTTTTAGCACATCCAAATTCATAAAGCTTTTATTTAGTGTGTGTTGCCAGAAGAATAGCTCTTGGGAGGCCAACTTTATTTGCCCATAGTTGATCAAATTCTTCTACTGATCCTATTCTTAAGCAATAATTGTTTATTAGCTAAAACCATAGATTTAATGTAACATTGTTGTGTCAAAAGACTCAAGTCTAACTGATAGATAATGGCTGTTAAGCATGTATGCTGCCGGTTTAACTACCAGACATAAAAAAATAACTTATTACTTTAAATGAAAAACACGATTTTAAGCCTGAAAACAATCCTATTGGGATTGACTACATTACTTTATTTTCAGTATTCTGCATCTGCCCAGAATGTCAAACCAGCGTCGTCCGTAAAAGAAAAGCGATCAGAGACTGATACCATCAAATGGGATAATGACCATTACCTTGTCGACCGTGATTCTGCATTCAAAAATCCACTCCTTGCAATAAAAAAGCTAATGGGAGGAAACAAAAGATTTGTCGAAAATCGATCTACCCGCCCTAGGCAAAGTGCAGAAACCATAAAAAAATTGGGGTTTGGACAAAAACCTTTTGCAACCATCGTAGGCTGTTCTGATTCGCGGGTTCCCAGCGAAGTGGTTTTTGATCAGGGGCTAGGTGATCTTTTTATCATAAGAACTGCTGGACAGGTTTCATCAGCAGCATCTTACGGCAGCATGGAGTATGCGGTACTTAAATTGTATACCCGCTTAATTGTGGTTTTGGGCCATTCCGAATGTGGCGCAGTAGCCGCTGCAGTAGAACGGCCGGAAAATGTTCCAGGCCATATAGTTACCTTGATAAATGAAATTAAACCGGCTGTGGCAAAAACCGCAAAAATGGCTGGAAACCCGTTGAATAATGCTGTGAGGCAAAATGTGATCGATCAGGTAAATGTATTAAGGGATTTAGATCCTATACTGCACAGCAAATATTTAAAAGGAGAAATTTTAATTGTAGGCGCTGTTTACGATGTTCATACAGGAAAAGTAGAATTTTTAAAAGAAACGATGCAGAACCTTCCCGGCAAAAAACTCTAAATAATCTAAGTTCGTTTACTTTATAAATACGGGAATATTCATAAGCCCCGAGGTACGCCTCTGGGCTTATCTAGAATCTTGACTTCGATTTCAAAGCTTTAGGTAAGTAAAGATCAACCTGTTATCTAACTCCTTTATTTAGCTCCTATTTATTGATTATTCGTGTCGGAAAGGCCATTGGCTGAGTTTTCTCAGTTTGTCAACTAACTCACCTATACTGCCTTTCCTTTGGTTTCGGAATGCGAGGTCCGTATATAGCGTTGCGCAATACTTGCTTTGATTTTTTAAATTTTTCCATTCCGCCCAGAGCGAATCATAGTGTTTTATCGATCTATGGATTGCATCATTATCCATTTTTCCCTTGGTTTTCAATTTATGGGCTTCCAGCATGAGACGCCACATTTCTTCTATTAGCTCAAATTTTATCCGTCCATAGGTACAAGAGACACGAACTGCTTCCTGATTTTCTGCATTTGGAAAGGTTATTTGATTGGATAAGCTTTCAATCTGCCTCCAGATGGCAGATGCTTCTGATTTTTCCCAAAGTACTTCTGGTTCTTTATGTTTTTTGATGATCTCTGCAATCACCTCGTCATTAGCTTTGGCAGAAAAATACTGGTCACGGCTCCACCAAACCTGATTGGAGGCATAACTATTGAGCTGGCCCTTGCGCACTCCTTCAATGGTGAGTAAGTTCAATTGTCGGAACCGATCTGCTTGATAACCCCGAAGGCCCAGTTTTTCTGAAAACTCGTTAAAAATTGTTTCCTCCGTTTTATCGGGATGTAGGGCCCATTGCGAAACCACGTAAGTGTTCAAATCCGTCCAGATTTCGCTTTTAGTGTAAGGACCGTCCCAACCTCCGCCATTAGACCAGGTAAGCACGCCACTGAGCAGTCCGTTGCCCAACATCTCCCTGATACCTCTTGGTTTAGACCGATCGTTCTCTCTGCCTGTAAATTTATGGCTACCAAAGGCAATCTCGTATTTTGTTTCAGGCCAGCCATCAATAACGCCTTTAGCCGTATAATAAGGATGAGCACCCTTTCCATAAGCTTCCATCCTGGATTGTGCTTCTACAATCTGTTGATGATTTCCTATTCCTATCGTCGGATTGAAAGGCGTCATCCTATGGAAGTCATCCTGTTGATATTTGATCACAAAAATAAGGTTTGGATGGGGCTTTACTTTGTTAGTTACTGCCAGATAGTATTCCGGGTTGGTGTGAAAGTTATATCCAAAGTCCCAGGTGCGGTAGAAAAGTTTTTTGTTCCGTTTTTCGCATACTTCCTCACGAAGTAAATTCAGCATCGTGATCTGGTCATCAATGCCTTCCTTACCGTTTCTGATGGGGCCACCGCCCATATGATGGGGAGTATCCTGTAAATAAGTCTCACCAAAGCGAAGGGTGAGCCCCCCTAGGTCAGGGAATCTCTTAAAAATTCCGTCTACCTGAGCGCGCAGAAGTTCCTGGGTCCGCCTGCTCTGCATATCTGGTTTTGCAGAACGTTCAGCCATTCCTCCTGTGCCTTCTACTGTCCCGGGCCCCCTGATTTCTTTTCCAAACCGGTCCCAAACCGATTTCGGAAATACAATAAAGTCGGTAAAAGGATAAACCTGGATCCCTGCTTTTTTGCAGGCCTGTAACTTACGGTCTATCTCGGCAGCTTTAGCTGTAATCCACTTTCTTTCCTGCCCTCCTAAAGGCAGTAACCCCTTCTGATAATCATCATAGGTGATGGCACAGTTTACAAACCAGTGGGTTACCATTCCATTGAAACCGTTTGCTTTCATAAACAAGGGGTCATTATACTTGGTCTTATACGGTTCTTCACCTGGATTGTTATGCACCATATCCATAATATACGTCAATGGAGCATGCCCGGTCTGGCTGTAAGCCTGTTTGCAAAATGCAAACAGGCAAGGTAGCAGATAATATATAATTTTTGTGCTGAACATGTTAGTAGCCCGGGTTTTGTGTTAGGATTGCATCCTTATTGCGTTCGATCTCCCGCTGTGGAATAGGCCAAAGGTTATTGAATGGCTGAATGTTGGCCGCTAATGGATTTTTGGCAATATTTACGGTGCGTTCATAGACCATATTAAGTCGCGACAGCGTCAGCCTGCGTTTCTCTTCAATCCCAAGTTCTCTCATCCTTTCATCTAGGATATAATTGATGGTAACATTGCCCTCCAACACAGGGCTGGCATTTGCACGAGAACGTATCGCGTTAATATCCTCAGCGGCTTTAGTTTTATCCCCAGTGCCCAGATATGCCTCAGCGCGTATAAGATAGGTTTCTGCCAGTCGGAACATATATTGATCTGTGTAAGTGCCACCTGCTGCGGGGCTCAGTAATAGGGTAGCCTTATTTGAAAAAAGCCCATCGGGATGTTTTCCCGGAGTGGTGCATTTTGATTGGTAAGCGTAGAAAGCTCTGCTCGGAACGGTAACCCCGGTAGGAGGCGCTTCGGTTGAGACCGTTTTGCCAAAATAGGCCGTCTTACCGGGATCGTTATACACGTACGTTCTAACAAAATTAAAATTTGAGTTGCGCATATCGTTGTTAAAATCACTTGCCCATATCGTATTTGAGAAATAGGTTGTGGATATTGCCCAGCCGATTCCGCGGCCGCCAGTATAATCTGATACTGGCCATAGAAATGGCTTGGTACCATTGCTAAGTGTGACATCCCTGATCAAGGGTGCAATCTGTCTTTCTAATCTGTAACTGCCTGCGATATCCGTTGCAGTGGAAGAGCCCCCGGGAATATCATTTTCAAATTGGATTACCCAGATAGATTCTTTGTTTCCACTAGTTCGGTTCTGGTTTTTCGGCCTGAATAGATCCCAATAAACATCTCCGGGATCTGTAGCCTGAGTGCCAAACCTGGTTTTCATCAAGGCCATGTTACTGTTGTTAATAACAAGGGAAGCAGTTGATACCGCATCATTGAACTGACCGGCAGCAAGATACACCTCTGCCAGTAAGTGCTGCGCGGCTACATTACTGATCTGTCCCTCCTGCACAGTTGTGATGCTGGGAAGATTGCTAGCAGCAAACTTCAGGTCTTCGATAGATTGTTTTAGCACTTCCTCGCGGCTGGCCCGTACATAATCGGTCTTCGGGCTTGTCACCTGGTGCAATTCGATGGGAACCCCGCCATAAAGATAGGCAAGCGTGCGGTAGGCAAATCCCCTGAAGAACCTGGCATTGGCCTGAACGAAAGTTATATCATTACCCACTACCTGAGATGAACCTAACTTATCCAGAATGGTGTTGCTTTCTGAAATTATTTTGTATAAACGGCTCCAGTGGCTTACCAGATAAGTACTAGTAGGGTTCGTGGAGGTGGTGTAGTTACTAAAACGTTGTGGACCGCTTGGCTGTCCGTCATACACCAGGTCAAGGCCATAGATATAATCAAAAGGGTTATTCTCATCCGAGGTATAAAACTCGGTGCGCACAATGTTGTATATGTTGTAGATCGAAGCATTAAAATCCTTAAGCGTATTGAAGGAGTTTGTAGTACTTGTGAAGTCCAGGGGCTTTTCATCCAGAAACGCTCTTTTGCAAGAACCGGCCATCAAGAATATAATTAAAACAAATATTTTTAGTGAATTTTTCATAACCATCGAATTAGAACGTAACATTTAAACCAGCAGAATACCCCCTTATAATCGGACTGGCTCCATAGGCCAGGCCTTGCAGCGTCTCCGGATCCCATCCACGCCATTTGGTCCATAGGGCAAGATTTTTTCCGCTTACGAAAACCTGTAGACTGTTCAGGCCTAGCTTTTTAGTGATCCGGCCGTCAAAATTGTACCTTAATGATACTTCCTGTAGCCTGATGAAATTTCGTTGCTGATAAAGCTGTGGATCTACTGCAGGTACGCTGCCCGTAGTCCTGTACTGTGCACCGGGGTTTGTTGGTGTCCAATAGTCGATTTCTTTAAACCAGTTGTTCCTGATCGCATTATCACCCTGTTGGATCCCTAAATCAGTCCATGGATTGTTCACATTCATGTAACCGTTTTTTCCACCTTGTACAGCATTCAGAAAGACAAAAAGGGAGATATTCTTATAACTGAAAGTATTTCCGAAACTCACCCTGTAAGCGGGTTCCGTATATCCGAGGAATGTTCGGTCACTCGCATCTATCTTTCCATCACCGTTGAGGTCCACCAGCTTATTGCTTCCAACAGCGTAGCCCGAAGGAGGTGTTTCCGCTAATTGCCATAATCCATTAGTCTGATAGTTATAAATTGTACCTATGGAACGGTCAACAAAAAGATTGCTTGCAACCAGGTCCCCGGTACCAAGGAGCTCTTTTATCCGGTTTTTATTGGTGGCAAAGTTTATAACAGAGTTCCATTGAAAGTTCTCAAGCTTTAAGTTAACGGTGTTCACATTTATTTCTGTCCCTGAGTTCCTAATCCTGCCCACGTTACTTGGTATAGATGAAAAGCCTGTTATTTCCGGGATATTGATGTTATATAGCAGGTTGCTTGTAATGGTGTTGTAATAGTCTAGACTGCCCGAAATTCTTCCTTTCAGTATAGAAAAGTCCACTCCTGTGTTTATCCCAACCGTTTTCTCCCAGGAAAGGTCGTTATTTCCCATCGAATTTACAACCTGGCCAAACAAGGTCGTTCCACCATCACCAAACACATAAGCGGCACCCTGGCCAACTGTTGCCAGCGAAGCATAACGGTTGGTAAGATTCCCATTGGCGCCATAGCCTATTCTCATTTTTAAGTTGTCCAGCCAGCTAAAGCGCATAAATGATTCATTGCTTGCCACCCATGCAAATGCTGCTGACGGGAATATGCCCCATTTGTTGTTGGAGGCAAAGCCCGAAAAGCCATCTCGCCTAACCGTTGAGGTGAGAATGTATTTCTGGCGGAAGCCATAGCTCAGGCGCGCCGTTTGGTAATTATATGTTTCGCTGTAAGCGCCCGAGGATATCTTTTGTATTGTTGCCTGATCGAGTTTGTTATAGCCTAAAACAATATTGTTATATCCGGTGCCATTGGCATTGGTGGTCTGGTAACCTGTTGATCTGGATCCATACACCATGGTGAGGTCAAGGGAATGGATATTATTTAAAGTTCTCTTGTAGGTGAGGATGTGATCCAGCGTACTGTCATAAGTATTATCATTGGTCTTGGATGCTGCTCCCGTAAAATTTGCAGCATACTGATTAGCGGAGTAGTTTTGGTTCCAGAAATAATTGTTACCATAGTTTATACGGTAGGAAAGTCCCGGAATGAACGGTAGATTCAGAATGCCATAGAAATTGCCCGAAAGATTGTTCCTGCGGTCATAATTGTTTCCCAAAGTAGCTAGGAAAGGATTGTTGATGGAGGCATTTGGGGTGAGTATGATATTTCCAGCTACATCATAGGGCGTGTTCAATGGACTGTAAAGCATGATATCCCTCAAATTTGGCGATAGACCGGAATAATCAGCAAAGGAGGCGAATGCATTTGTACCGACTGTTAACCAATCAAATACCTTTGTTTCCAGATTCAGTCTTACCGATTTCCTATTGAACTGATTATTGATGATAAACCCTTTCTGCTTGGTATATCCACCTGATAAGAAAAAGTTGGTCTTTTCGGTTGCATTGCTGATGCTTACCTGCTGGTCATATAAAAATCCGGAATTCGTAGCGGCACCGTACCAGTCAAAATCAGTACCATTATCATAACCGGCCTGTTGTGTGGGGTCGAGTGCGGAGCGAACATTAAAGGCAGGATTGGGTGTTGTATACTCAGGAGCCAGATATGCTGTGCGCCAATTGATGTCCCTGACCTTCTGGATGAATTGTTCCCTGTTAAGGGGATGCAGGATATTGGCAGGATCCTGTGTAGCATAAGATGAAGAAAAATTGATGATCGGTTTGCTACCGATTTTTCCCTTTTTTGTCGTGATCAAAAGCACTCCATTTGCAGCAGTGGCACCATATATTGCCTTACTGCTTGCATCCTTTAATACATCAACAGATGCTATATCATTGGGGTTGATCCTGGAGAGATCGCCAGCATAAACGATACCGTCTAAAACGATCAGAACGCCTTGAGAGCCACTTAGTGTAGATTGTCCCCTGACTTGTATGCTTGGGGTCTGCCCGGCAGAGGTTACCGGTCCAACATTCAAACCAGGAACAGCACCCTGTAGGAGCTGGGCGATATTTGAATTTGGGGAAGTCCGGAAAGACTCCAAATCTGCCCTGACAATCGATCCGGTGACGTCTGATTTTTTTTGAGTTCCATATCCAACAACGACCACCTCATCCAGGTTTTTTGATGTCGGAGCCATTTTGATGACAATTGCGTTTCCCTCCACATTTTGATATTCCTGGGTTTGATAGCCAAGGTAGCTTACGACTAAAACGGCATTTTCGCGCGCCGAAATGGCAAAATTTCCTGATGCATCGGTTGCCGATATGGTCTTGGTGCCTTTGACGCTTACTGTAGCGCCGACGATAGGTCCACCGTTTTCATCGACGACCTTCCCCTTGATTTGAACGGGAGATGCGGCACTGGGTATAGTTTTAGGGTTTTCGGTTTTACGCTTAAGCACTACCGTTTTATCGATGATGCTGAAAACAAGGGGTTGGTTTTCAAGGATGATATCCAGCGCTTTGTCCAGCGGGACATCTTTTATCGAGACAGAAGCCCTGAGGTCTTTTACAGAAGCATCTTTATAAAAAAAGGTATAGCCAGTCTGTTTGCGCAGCTCATCAAAGACCTGGGATAACGGTGTATTTTTTTTAGATATGCTCACATTTTGAGCATGCCCCTTTACCGATAACAGTAGGCATGCACTCAGAAGTAGGAAAATGGCTGATTTTGTCATCGAAAATCGTATGGCCATAACCGTCCATGTGGACGGCGTTTCCGCACATGAATTTAATTTCATAATTTTGGTTTGATTTGGTTAGTTGAAAAATGCATTTGTTGGCTGGCTCAATCAAAGCCGGAAGTGTTTGCAGCACTTTCGGCATTTTGGCCCTGATTAATAGTGTGTTTGATTCGTCATAGTCATTTATTAAGGGTTTTAAATTATTTATTTAGGGTAATACGATAAGCTTTCTGTTTTCAAGTTTGAAATGTATATCGCCAAAAGCCAGGATTTTGAGTGCCTGGTTAAGTTTGATATCCCGTCGGATCTGTCCCTGGAAGAAATCATTTGGAACTTCACCTTTATAAACGATATCGACATCATACCATCTTGAAAACTGTCTCAGCAACGACCTAAGATCGGTGTGGTTGAAAATAAAATACCCGTTTTTCCAGCCCACGGCATCGGAGGCATTGGCCTTTATAACCTGGATTCCATTTGCCTGGGAGAGTGCCTGCTCATTAGGGCGGATTACGCTAAACCCATTGCTGTTAACGCTGGCTACTTTCACCTTTCCCTCAAGCAGGGTAGTCTTTGTTACGGTTTCGTCCTCATATGCACTCACATTGAAATGGGTTCCGAGGACTTCTACGGTTTGTTTAGGTGTAACGACCAAAAACGGTTTATGACGGTTTTTGGTAACTTCAAAATAAGCTTCTCCTGTAAGATAGACTACACGCTCCTTATTTTCGAAGACCTTCGGGAAGCGGATAACAGAACCCGAATTCAGCCAAAGGTGTGTGCCATCTGAGAGTGTTACCTGGAACATACCCGAGCGTGGCGTGCTAAGCGTATGATAGATTGCCTGAGAATGGTCGGTTGAACCAGGTCGGCTCAATTGGCTGTAGACCAATCTGTTTCCCGAAATCTTGCTGACCTTCGTTAAAATATCGGTCTTAAGTTCGCCGTTGCGGGCATGGGCAAGGTCGATTTTTTCGCCGTTATCAAGGGTTAGTGTCGCCCTATTCGATCCCGGTAGCGCATCATATTGTATTGCTGACTGAACTGGTGCAGCCACTTTTGGGGTCAGGTATATCTTTGAAAGGAGGCCAAAACATATAAGAATGGTAATGACTGCCGCCGTGGCAAATAATGCTGTTCTGCGGTAGGATGGTCGTTTGACGACATTAGGAGTGATTTCCTTGAGGATTGAACCCAACATTCTTTGTTCTAACTCATATTCATCGGCGTCCTTATCTTCTTCCAGGGTCTTAGGCGATGAATTGTACCATCGATTAAACTCTTCCCGTTCGTCCGGACTTATGGTATTTTCCTGCCATTTTTTGGCAAGTTCTATCATCCGTTCGATATTTTTATCACTATTCATCAAGCCTGTTTTATATACAGACAGCGCTGAAAGGAAAATCCCTATTTAAAAGATTAATTTTTTATCGAAAAGAACAAAAACGCGAACAGCAGGATAAAAATAGATTCTTTTATTCTTTTTCTCGCCCTGGCCAGGTGTGCCTCAACTGTTTTTTCGGATATCGATAGTTCTTGCGCTATATTTTTTTGAGAATAGCCGCTGACATATTTTAAATTAAAAATAACAGCTGATCTACTTGGGAGCACACTTAATGCCTTCTGGATATGGAGTTGCAGTTCGGAATAACTGATCTGCTGCAGGGTGCTGTAATCCGCTTCAGAATGGGTCTTTTTAGCTGTTTCCTCGTACCGAAGAATCTTCGCCTTTTTTGCCAGAAAATTGATTACCTGATTTTTGACTGCCACCGAAAAATAGTTATCGAAACCCTTAACGATTTCAAAGTGTTCACGATTACGCCATAAATTACAGAAAATTTCCTGAACGATTTCCTCACACGCATACGCATCGTTGATGCGGCTTTTGGCCGCGATGTAAATTTTTTTCCAGTATCTGGTATAAATCTCTATAAATGCAGATTCTTGTCCCAATCTTAAAAGTTTGGATAACTCATCATCGGTCAAGTTTCTGTTTAGAGGCATAGTTTGATACTGCAATTCAGATAAAGTTCTATTGGGGAAAAAAATCAAGTGCTGATAAACCTTATGAGCCTTCAAAAAGCCAGCATTTCAGGGACTTCCACTATAATTGCTTTTGCGAATGTAATTTTTTTTCTCAAAAGCGCAAACTTTAAAACAACTGTTTGATTTTTCCGTATCTGGAAGTTGCGTTTCAATCATAGGTAAATACCAAGGTCCTGCATACCAATAGCAGCACCTTCTCCAGATTTCCCGCGGAGCAGGTTTTAATAAAATCAAGCTTTTATAGGCAGGTTGACCAACAATGGTTTGATATGTGCCTATCTACACGACAAATAAAGTTTTGCCGACTCGCTCATTGTAATTATTGCCCCACCAAGTACACAATGTCTTTAAGGACCAATCTTCAACGACCGGATCGATACGGAAAGGCCCAGTCCTGATCATTTATCCTGGGTATCCAACTTTCAGGAGTGGTAATCAGAAAGGATAATGTACCTACCGTCATCAAAAACACAAGAAAGCTTGCTACTATGCTCCAAATTGGAGCGTGGTAGCAAGCCCTACAAATATGCCTGTGATGATTGGAAATGACCCAGCTGGTAGATGTTAGCCCGTTTGTGCTCACCGTGATTTGATAAAACTAAAAAAGTTGAGAGGCAATATCGAATAAAACCTAGAGAGTCTTTGAAAGGATATAGTTTCTTTGTAGTATAAACTAGTTGCTTTAATGCTTGATGATCATGCTCAACTTTGATTTAATCAGAGCTGGTTAGATGACAAATTGCGACTTTCTGGTAGTTACGGTAAAATTAATTTAGAACATAGGGTTGTTATTGCCACGATCATCAGGCATCTGCATCATAGCATCCCAATGCTCAGCTAATTTCCCATCTTCTATGCGATAAATGTCGATAAATCTCCATTCTTTTCCTGCCATTTCATAACGGGAATGAAGAAAAACGGTATCACCTTCCGCAACAACATGTTTAAACATGATTTTTTGTTTGGGAACACCTTGTGAAATAAGCATTTGAAGAAGCGCTTTCACGCCCTCAGGCCCGTCGGGTGTTGTGGGGTTATGCTGAATGAAAGTGCTGCTTATGTATTGATCTACTCCTGTGGCGTCCAAGTCGCCAAAAATTCTTTGATAAGCGGTAATAGCCAGCTGCTTGTTTGTTTCTTCCTGTGACATAGGTTTATATTTTAAAAATTACTTGTACGAAGGTAGGTTAACGACTACCTTCGTACAAGTACATACCAAATGGTTAGGTACTTACTAAATGGTTAGAAACACTGGGTGTCAATGGAAAAAAATCAGAAAATTATTTTACAGTCAGATGAAAACTGCCCGGTAAGGAAGTCGTTGATTATATTGAGTGGTAAATGGAGACTGTTAATAGTATTTCAAATAAACGAACGCGTATTAAGATACGGAGAACTTAAAAGGGCTATTCCCGGTATCAGCGAAAAAATGCTGATTCAAGAGTTGAATTTTTTGGTAGAGCATAAATTTGTGACCAAAAAATCGTTTCCAGAAATCCCTCCAAGAGTTGAATATAGTTTAACCAAGCTTGGCCTGGATACATTTCCTATTATTGACAAACTTGCAGCATTCGGATTGGAAAACTTATGATAATCCGCTATCGCAAACAACTACGCTAGTATAATCCGTTTCAAAAAAGCAGATCCTTTGCCCGAAAATTGCCTTTGGCCACGCCCGGGGTAAATGCAGTTGATTATTTTTGCATAAAAATACCCGCCAAAGTGAGTCAAATACTTTTTTTGGGCGGGTATTTTCGTTTTCTGATTTATTTGCCCAGGGTGAAAATCTCTGTATCCTTAAGGATCACAAGTTTGTTCTCACCGACACTGTTTTTCTTTGCTTCCTCGCTCAATGTGAGTCTTGTGGTACGGCAGTGGTCAAGCGCATCCATATGCACTGCAATTATTTTTGCTTTTCCGCTCGCAGATATAAGTTGCATAACTTGCTTTTCGTCCATAATAATCGGCACATTTTCAAAGCCTTTGATCTGGGCACCACCTGAGTTGACCACAATAATATCAGGTTTGATCCTTTTGATATTTTCTTTGATACGGTCGGTCCATATCGCATCGCCCATGATATAAATCGTCGGTTCATTTTTGGCACTTAATACAAAACCAGAGGTTTTGCCCATCATCTCCAATACTTTGCCTGATCCATGTTCCCCATTTATCCGCTCTATACTGATATTATCCCACTTTGTCTGGTTTTCAAGGGTCTCGGCATTGATGTAGCCTTTCGAACTGAAGAATACCTTATCTGCCGGCTGATTGATAATCTTTATAGATTTTTTCAAAATATTATTTGCAGCATCATCAAAGTGATCAGCATGCGTATGGGAGACCAATACTAAATCGACATTGTCTGTAATTTGTTGCATTGGCATCCGTATATCCACTGTAGGATTTCTTGCAATACCGGCCCATGACTCGATTGCACCTTTGGCAGAGAGCATGGGGTCAACCAGAATCTTGTGGCCACCATAGTGAATGATCAATGTAGCATTCCTTACAAGCTGAATGCTGGATTTTGATCCGGACACTTTCTGTCCAAACGAGGCTATCGCTGTCAATGACAAGACAGCTGTTACTAATAATTTTTTCATGACTTAAACTTTACTTTTTTGGATTCTTCTATCTATGGCAACAAAGGTCGATAGAAGGCGTCGGTTATGGGATATCAAACCATGTTTAAAAAGTGGCGTTTTGATAACCATTGATCAGCAGTAATGATAGAATGGTTTTATGAGCACTAAGCTGAGCTATTTGAAACCAGTCTTATACACGAGAAAACGTTCAGATGAAAAGGTTACAGGAATTTTAGTAATTTTAACCGGATCGAAAAAATTGAAAACAATAAAATTCCATAAAGGCGAGTGCGGTGTACATTTTCTACTGAATGTATTAACAGAAAAGGATATTGACTATAGCCTTCAGGCAACATTTAATACTGATTACTTTGAAATTCTATTTTTTAAAAAAGCATCGGGAATTGTCTCGCTTAATGAGAAGCAAATAAACATATCAGATAATTCAATCATATTCATTTCACCCTATCAAAAGCGTAACTGGCAACTCGATGTCGAGCGTCTGGAAGTTACGACATTAATATTTCAGGAGGAATTCCTTAACGACTTTTTCGCAGATAAGCTGTTTACCTATCGTCTGCTGTATTTTTACCAGCTCAGCTTCCCATTAACCATTACAATTGATCATGAGGATCTTCGAAAATACTGTAAGTTTTTGGCCGAAATAAAAACGGAGCTTATTGACAGTAAATTTGATAGTTCGCACATCATCCGATCTTTGACATATTATCTTTTACAATCGTTGAACCGTCAATATGCCAGCCAATACAGACTGCCTTTAAATGTTGATGGAAATACACAGATCCCTTTTTTGTTTAAGAACCTGATCGAACTTCATTTTAAGGAAAAACAGCGGATCGGAGACTACACGGAGATGCTTGGTGTCAGTAGGATTTCACTTAATAAAGCCGTAAAAGCTCAGTTTCAGATAACAGCAAGCCAGCTGTTAAAACAGCGGTTGTTATTTGAGATACAGGACCAGATCCTTCACTCTAATAGGACCATCAATGAAATTGCATATGATCTAAATTTCTCTGAGCCAAACAATCTGATGAGGTTTTTTAAAGTTCAGACTGGCATGACAACTTCAGAATTTATAGCCGGAAAAATTTTCATTTAAAACAATAATATTTAAACGGAGCCGCATAGCTTAAAGATTCCAGTCAGCTCCGTTCTATTCGAAAGGCTATTCTCCCCAAAACTCGTCGTCAACCGGCTGGTCTGCTGAAAACGTCCACACGTGGATAATCTTGTCCTCTTTGATTTCAAATAGGTCTAAACCTCCAAGGTTCATCGTTTTGCCTTCCTTTTGGGCGCTAAACCAAACTGGAACTGCTACCAGACCGGCATTTTCCATCATTTATCACTCATAATGCCTTCAAACATTTTAATAATTTCACCCAGGTTGTTTTTAATTCCTGCAAATTTGTTTCTGCCCGGTTGGTCCCATTGGGCCTCAAGGGCAAAAAACGAAAGTGCCCGCTCCATTTCGCCTTTTGCCAATGCATCAAAGTATGATGCTACAATATCTTTTGCATCCATATAATATTAACATTTATTAATAAAAAAATCCTTGTTTATTTTAGCCCACTGGGCCAACGATGTCATCTTTACAGGCAGCTTCTGCAATATTTTATCCATTTCAGAATTGAATTTCAGGGGATATTTATTGCTTTCCTGAAGGACTCTGTAATATGAAGCTACCGCGTCAGCTGCAGCATCACCAACAAATGGCGCTAAAATTCCTTTAAACTCTTCAGCAGGCTGTGTGTAGTAATCTATCTTCTCACTAACACCTTGAGAAAAGCGTTCCGCAAGCTCATCTCCCTTAAGATTTTCAAGCCCGCTTACCTGAAAAGTATCCGCAGTCAGATCGGCGCTGTAGATAGCTTCAACGACTAGCGCACTCACGTCCCTAGAGGCAATCCAACCGATTGGCATAGGCTCAGGAGTTGGATAGGCAAGTTTTTTCTTTTCGGAAACAAAAGGTGCACAGAAAGCGCCCATCATATTTTCCATGTAAATGGTGGGTTCGATTATTACGTACTGCAACCCGCTTTCCAAAAGATAATCCTTGACATCCAGTTTTACATCATCCGTGGGCATACCTGTCTTTTGGTCCGGCAGCCAACCGCTGGTATTCCAAACAACTTTTTTAACACCGTTCGCTTTGGCCGCGTCGATAACATTTTTTGAAAATTGGAATCCGTCAAGAGGGTTGGGCAACGAAACTGGAATCATAAAGGCAATTGCATCAATATCTTTTGTGACCTCTAGCATTTGCGCAGCGTCGCCCATGTTTCCAAACAAGGGAGCCGCACCAGCATCCTTTAACTTGGTAGCACCTTTTTCATTACTTGTTACAGCAAATACCTTTGCGTTTTTCTTTATTGCCTCAGGTATGATATTGAATTGTTGGGAGCCTGTGGCTCCAAATACTAATATTTTCATTTTTTTTATTTAAGGTTAACTAGAGCAAAATTCAATATTTACATACCTTTGTACAAGTACTTACCAAAAGGTTGGGCACATACCTTTTGGTTAGAATTATTGATTATCAATGGAAGAAAAAGCACAAAAAATTATTCCTTGCGACAAAGGATGTCCCGTTAAAGCATCATTAGGGCTTTTAGGAGGCAAATGGACACTGATGATAATTTTTCAGATCAATGATAATGTGATAAGGTACGGTCAGCTGAAAAAGGCAATTCCGGATATCAGTGAGAAAATGCTCATACAGGAGTTAACGATGCTGGTCAAAAATAAACTCGTCAGTAGAAAGGCTTACCCTGAAATCCCTCCAAAAGTTGAATACAGGCTGACCGACCTAGGAAAGAAAACCCTTCCGGTTCTTGATAAATTAATCGAATTCGGTCTGGAGAATTTGGTGTAATGCTGAAGGAAAGATCATTGGCCACCAAAGCGAGCGAGTTCTGTAGACGGTTTTGGATAAGTCAGGCAAGTTATCGAAATAGAGTTCGCTCGATCATATGGATTGTTAAGAAGGCTTATAGGATTGTTGCCTGAGTAAAAATCATGGCGATTTGGGTAAGTGAAGGATGTTCGAAAAGTCGGATTTTTATAAAAAAAAGTCATTTTTTTATAAAAATGTACCTGATCACATCGATAAATTTGTTTTTGTATTAGATCATGCTGACCAAATGTATATGAACCGTAGAAAACTTATCCAAAGCCTTAGCCTAGGTTTGCCTGCAATATTGCTTTCCAGTAAACTTTCTGCCCTGGCAATAAACAGGGATGCCGCAAAAGAATTTGTTGAAAAAATCTTAGCTGGACCATTTTCTCCAACTTGGGAGTCGCTCTCCAACTATCAGACGCCTGAGTGGTTTAGAGACGCAAAATTTGGAATGTGGGCTCATTGGGGACCACAATGCCAGCCGGAAGCAGGAGACTGGTATGCAAGGAACATGTACATGGAGGGCAACTGGAAATATAAATACCATGTCGAGAAATATGGGCATCCGTCTAAATTTGGATTCAAAGATGTAATCAATATCTGGAAGGCAGAAAAATGGGATCCGGAAGCATTGGTTTCCCTATACAAAAGCGCAGGGGCAAAATATTTCATGGCACTCGCCAATCATCACGACAATTTAGACTTATACGATAGTAAATATCAGAAAAACTGGAATTCTGTAAAACAAGGACCTAAAAAGGATATCATCGGCGGCTGGGCCGCCGCCGCAAAAAAACATGGGCTTCCTTTTGCTGTAAGTGTCCATGCAGCACATACCTGGAGCTGGTTTGAAACTGCTCAGCGAGCTGATAAAACGGGCCCGTTGGCAGGAGTACCCTATGATGGAACCCTTACCAAAAAGGATGGAAAAGGCAAATGGTGGGATGAACTTGATCCACAGGAACTTTACGCCCAAAATCATGAGCTCAGTAAAAACAGCGAAGATGATGGCATGATCCATAAACAATGGCATTGGGGTAATGGCGTAACTCCACCTAGCAAAGCATACATCGATAAATTCTTTAACCGGACAATCGACCTGATCGATAAATACCGCCCGGATATGATATATTTTGATGATTCACAGTTTCCAATGTGGCCCATTAGTGATGCCGGTTTGAAAATTGCTGCTCATATGTACAATAAAAGCATTAAGGACAATGGTAAACTAACCGCAGTTATCACCGGTAAGATCCTCACCCAAGAGCAGCGGAAAGCGATGGTATGGGATATTGAACGCGGGCAGAGCAATAGTATAGAGCCTCTGCCATGGCAAACTGACACCTGCATCGGCGACTGGCACTACGATAGGGGGATATACGACAGGAAGGCTTATAAAACCCCAAAAACGATTATCCATACCTTGGTTGATGTGGTGAGTAAAAATGGAAACCTGATGTTGAATATTCCTGTTCGGGGTGATGGCACAATTGATGAACTGGAACGCAAAATTGTTGAAGAAATCGGTATCTGGATGAACGCAAATGGAGACAGTATCTATGGAACGCGGCCGTGGAAGATATTTGGAGAAGGACCGGCACAGAACCAGGCCGCTGCATTAACTGCACAGGGATTTAATGAAGGTAAAGGAAAGCCTTTTAGTCAGCAGGACATACGCTTCACCACAAAGGGGAACGCGCTTTTCGCTACTGTGATGGCCTGGCCAACTGACGGATCTGTGCTTATTACAAGTCTAGCGGTAGATAGTTCATCTTATCCCCAAAAAATAAACAGTGTACAGCTTGTAGCAACAGGCCAGGAACTGAAGTTTGAAAGAAATGCAGAGGGCCTTAAAGTTTACTTTCCTGATGTTAAGCCATCGGCTTCTTATGCCAATCCACTAAGAATTGTTTAATGGTATTGTTCTCCGGTTTTAAGAGATTGAGAATAGCCTCAGGCATGGTGGGTTGTATCAGTAGTGTTTACATAACCGGAGATTTACATCGGTCAGCTTACTTTATCCCATTGTTGGCTTGAAGACTTACAATAAATGCCAAGGTTTAGAAAAGTCTATTCTGCCCATCAGCGTCTCAATTGCAAGCCAAAGAACTTTCAAATACACCTTTAAATATGAAAAAATACGCCCTTGCGCTTGATCTAATTGATGACGCTGCGCTCATTGCAGAATACGGAGACTACCATAAACATGGCTGGCCGGAAATAACGGCTAGCATTATTGATTCCGGAATTTTAAAAATGGAAATCTATAGGGTTTCAAATCGGCTATTTATGTCGATGGAAACCACCGAAGAGTTCAGTTTCTCACATAAGGCGCAGATGGATGAGAAAAATGAAAAGGTCCAGCAATGGGAAAAACTCATGTGGAAGTTTCAACAACCTTTGCCTTTTGCCAGCGAAGGAGAGAAGTGGGTACTTATGGAAAAAATATTCGAATTGGATTGCGCAAAACAAATTAAGTAAATGACCAGCCATTAATGAAAGCAGCGCTATGACTCTTCCCGCTAACCGCTAGAAAATGACCTTCTTTATGGTGTACTGCACCTTATGCTGGTGTTGCTTTTGAAATAAGAAATCTTAAATGGGATCAAAAGACATCTTGGTCTGATTACAAAAATGAGCCCATTAAGATAGTCTGAGACACGTGAATTTTTATCGCCTTGTATGATATCCGCCTTTAATGTACTAAGTTTACCCACCAAACCAAGTATATTATGATGATTGCCATCAGAATGTTTTTTCCATTTTGTCTGATCATAATTAGCTTTCATGCCGCTTTTGCCCAGTCTATAAATGACGAATCCGTCAGCAAACGATGGCTAACTGCCAAAAACTATACGATAGCCAATGGGCTTCCCTCAAAGAGCACTACTGCTACACTCCAGGATAAAAAGGGGTTTATATGGGTTGGAACCGAAAATGGCCTGTGCCGTTTCGATGGCTTTAATTTTAAGGTATTTTCAAAGAAAATAGGTGATAGTACCTCCATTACAAACAATTACATCAATGCACTCTGTTTGGACCGTCAGGGCCGGATATGGGTGGCAACAATGGATGGGCTCAATCTGTTCGACCCGCTTTCTGAAACTTTCAAAAGATTTTTTCACAACGAAAAAAGGCCCGGGTCTTTAAGCAATAATAAGGTATGGTCTGTTCTGTGTGATAGGGAAGAAACCGTTTGGATTGGTACCGATGATGGATTTAATCAATTTATACCCGATCGGCAACAATTTCGCATTTATAAGCCACATCCCACAAGACCAGGCAGTATGGTAGGCAAATCTGTTAACGCGATCATCCAGGATGACAGCAACAATTTATGGCTGGGGAATTGGAGCGGGGGGCTTAACAAATTTGATAAAAAAAGCAGGCTCTTTACCAGCTTCCGTCAATATCACGTCAATGGAGAGAAAAATCCAAATGACATTTGGTCCCTCAGTTACGCTTCAAATGGAAGTATATGGGTTGGAACCTATTGGAACGGTCTTTTTAATTTCGACGTAAAAAGCAGTAAATTCTCTAAGATTCAGCATCCGGAAAATGAAACATATTCCGTCTTCAGTATTATGCCCTTTGATGACAGATCGCTGCTCATTGGGGGTAGCAACGGTTTTTATCGCTATGGTATACTGTCAAAAAAGTGGGAAAAGATCGGTAGCATAAAAAACTATGCCAACGGTGAGTCGTATAAAGACATGAACGGTATCGTGTGGATAAATGCAGTAAACGGACTGTACAAAATAGATCATCAGCGTTATAATTTAAAAATTAAGCCACTGCCGTTTGGAAACAGGGGTATCAGCAGTATGCTTGTAGGAGATTCATCAATTTGGTTCGGCACCGATAATGGCCTTTTTAAAGTTGAAAGAAAATCTGGAAAAACACAGCTGTTTACAAAGAGCCAAGCAGCTAACAGTCTTACAAGTAATAACATAAGTGACCTTTATTTCGACACCAATGGGATTCTCTGGATATTAACAGAGAACGGTTTTGATAGCTACGATGAGCGTAAAGCTGTCTTCACCCACCACTATCATCACTCTTCAATCGGTAATCTATTTAACGAAGATGTTTTCAGGAGTATTTTAGAGCTTGATAAAGGCGTATATGTTCTGGCGACTGATGCAGGAATAAAGATTTTTGACCGGAATAAAAACAAATACCAGCATTTCTATAACCAGCCTCAAAATGCGCTTTCAATAAATAATAATCACGCTTATGTGCTCTGCAAAGCTTCTGATGGTAGGATTTGGGTAGGGACTTATGGTGGAGGGGTAAATATATTCGATAGAAAAACTGGTAGCTTCACGCAGGTCACGACTGATAATGGATTAAGCAGCAATGTTATAAATAAAATTTTCCTTGACACTAAAAAGAATATTTGGATCTGTACTCCTGATGGATTAAATATGTACAATCCACGCACAAAGCAGTTTCAGGGCAATTCGAAAAGGGAAGGCTTTTCCAGTAATATCTTCAAAGATATCATTGAAGATAGCCAGGGAACCATTTGGCTGATAACCGAGAACGGTATATCCAGCTTGGTTCCAGCGACCAGCAAGGTTAGGAATTTTGATGAGGCTGACGGGTTTTCGGTAAATGCTATTCTTGGGCGTAACGGCGATTCTATTTTTGTTGCCGGAAGCAAAGGTTATATTGCTTTTCACCCTAAACAGGTTACCTTAAATGAGGGCAGTCCCAAAGTTTATATTACCGATTTTATGGTATTTAGCAAATCCGTGCTGCCAAAGCAAACCGGCCCCTTAAAGGAAAACATCAATACTGCAAAAGAAATTGTCCTTGAGTATGATCAAAGTGTTTTTTCGTTGGAATTTGTTGCACTAAATTATGCCGATCCGATGAAAATAGAATATGCTTACCGGTTAGTGGGCTTCGATAAAAAATGGAATGAGGTAGGCAATCAGCGTAATGCTACTTATACAAATCTGAACCCCGGAGTCTATCGTTTTGAAGTAAAGGCGACCAACAGTGACAGGACCTGGAACAACGAAGCAACAACTTTGATTATAAGGATCAGATCTCCATGGTATCTGACATGGTGGGCTTATGTGATTTATACTATGCTGATTCTTCTAGGGGCCGGCATTTATATTTCTTACCGGAGAAAACAGGAAAAACTGAGATATGAGATAAAGATTGCCCATCTGGAAAGTGAAAAGGAAAAGGAGCTCAATGAAAAGAGATCGACATTCTTTACAAACATTTCGCACGAATTCAGAACTCCCCTCACACTGATCATCAACCCCGTAAAGGATCTTCTCCATCAGGATGGCAGGTACCTGGATACCCGCAACATGAATATTATCTACAGGAATGCCAAGCGTCTGTTAGGCCTTGTTGATCAATTGCTACGCTACAGTAAGGTGGATGCGCAGGGAGATACCTTGAAAACATCAGGAGTTAATATTGTTGAACTGGTGAAAGAGGTTTATCTATGTTTTGATCATCAGGCAAAATCAAATAGGATCGATTATTCCTTTCATAGCTCTTCAGCGGCCATTCAAATTATTGCCGATAGGGAAAAGCTTGAGATTGTGATCTTTAATTTACTCTCAAATGCCTTTAAGTTTACGCCAGAGGGTGGAAAGATAGGGATAGACATAAAGGAAAATGATGCTGATGTTACTATAGAGGTGAAAGATTCGGGATGTGGCATCAGCCCTGAAGCACAGGAAAAGATTTTTAACAGATTTTATCAGGAACCTGCAAAAAACAGGTCGTTTGGAGGTGGTTTTGGAATAGGACTTTATTTGGTTAAAACCTTTGTAGAACTGCATGGGGGAAAGATAAACTGCCTTAGTGATGCACATTCCGGAACAACCTTCCATGTCCAGATCTTAAAAGGCGGAAATTATATCAGTTCTTCTACGATTGATACCGATGTCGAGCAAGATCCGGGATTTTTTAAAGCGCTTGATCAGCATGGACTGGAAATTGCCGTTGAGCAGCATGATGAACTGTTGCTTAACGATTTTGTTTCCGAAGAAAGAAAATCTATTCTTATTATCGATGATAATGAAGAGATTGCCAGTTACCTCCGTCAAATTTTTGCTAAGGAATATCACATTCTACAGGCCTGGAATGGAGAAAGTGGCTTATCGATTATACGTGAGCTTCTCCCTGATGTGGTAATCAGTGATGTAATGATGAATGGGATCGGGGGGATTGAACTTTGCCAGAAAGTAAAAGAAGACGAATCTATCTGCCATATTCCCATCGTACTACTCACCGCGAATACTTCTGAAGAAGTCAAATTAAAAGGTATTGAAAGCGGTGCGGATGATTTCATCAGTAAGCCATTCGATAAGAATCTGTTAATGGCCAGGATCGCGGGTATCCTCAGAAGCAAAAACAGCCTGCAGAACTATTTTTATAGTGAAATCACGCTGAATCCCAACAGCTTAAAAATATCCGCAGAATATAAAGACTTTTTAAAGAACTGTATCAGTATTGTTGAGCGGCATATTGATGACCCTGATTTTAATATCAAAACATTAGCCGAAGAATTGGGAATGTCCAGAGAGAATCTATATAAACGGATCAAATCCATTTCCGGACATTCATCCAATAGTTTCATACGTTTCATACGTTTGCGCAAAGCCGCCGAAATTTTTATTAGCACCGAAAATACCATTAGGCAAACCATGTACAGCGTTGGAATGAATGATATAAAATACTTTAGAGAACAATTCAAAAAAGTATTCCTGATGAACCCCTCGGAATACATCAAAAAATATAGAAGAGTCTTTTCAAAGACCGTTTCAGTCAACCAGGATCTTAAGCGTAAAAAAATATAACGGTACACTGTTAAGCCGCTCTCCCTATATTAACTTTTTTTCAACGGTAAGGTTAGCCAAGTCTGACGCATATTGTCCCTTATTTGTCAATCCAAAAGACACCCCCTCCGTTTGCCCCTCCAATTTTACCTGTTAGCCCCCCCTTTCTAGTTTGAAATAGGCTGAATTTAGTGAACATTATCAATACTGATCATTGAACTGTCGTTTCCTTTCTATCACGGGACTCCTGCTTTTAAAGGTTGGTATGATTATACTTTCTGACAGCAAATCCGCGATAATGAGTGGATGGCAGAAATTATTAAAAACCGATTATCAAATTATCAATAATTAAAGAAGGCAATATGACAATGAATAAACGGCTCATCAGGCATTCTTTTCGGCTGCTGAACGTCGACTACGTAAAACTCGGAAATAAGTGGAACTTCAGAAATGTAATCAGCCCGTATTATAGACTGTATTATATCGATGAAGGCGAAGGTGTAATATCCGGTCCGAACGGTTCACTTAGCCTAATTCCCGGTAATCTCTACCTCATTCCCAGTTTTACGCTCTGTAACCTCTATTGCGAACACTTTTTAAGCCAGTATTTTGTTCAGTTCTTTGAAGATTCGGCAGACGGGATATCGCTGTTTTCCAATTGCATGGAAAGTCTGCAGATTGAGGCAAACACTAACGATATCGCCAATTTTAAGCGACTCATCGCTATTAATCCGGGCAGAGGGATCAACAGGTCCAACGATCCAATGGTGTATGAAAAAGATATTTATTACAAGGAATACACCGAGCTGAATAACCTTCAGAGTATTGCTGTGCAATATGAAACACAGGGGATTATTTTTCAGTTGATATCCAGATTCTTAAAACCGGAAATATTTCATAAAGACAAGATTATTGCCAAGCCCTCTGCAGTGATGGATGCCATTGGTTATATACAGATCAATCTGCGGACACCGCTTAAAGTAAGTCATCTTGCGGACCGGGCAAATTTAAATACAGATTATTTTTCAAGGCTCTTTCACCGCTACACAGGTCAAAGCCCCGTGAACTATATCTTGCAAAAAAGAATAGAACGGGCCCAGTACCTCATTATTACCAGTAAAAAACAACAAGATGAAATTGCCGAATTAACTGGATTTGAAAATGTCCATTATTTTTCCAGGGTTTTTAAGAAGCTTACCGGACTAACACCAGGCGCTTACAAAACGCAGAATAAGACATTGAATTTTATTGATTGATCCCATGGGATTAATGCACATCAATTTCATGCTGAACATCATTTAATTTTCATTGAACAGCACATCAAAAATCGGAAAAGTATAAAAAGAAGTCTGTTTACAATAAATCATATCGCCTGATTAGATTTTATATTTGATCACATCATTAACCAGCTGTTAAGGATGTATAACCAAATATTTAAGGCAACAGGTTTTGCCATTTACACAATTAATTTTAATACCAGCTGCGGATTTTTGAGTGATCTGATGAAGATCATGGTAAGCCAGGTGGATATAAAAGTACCAACTAACGCGACAATTATGAGAAAACTATTACCAGCCCGTCTGCAACTTAAGGTAGGCTATTACAACCATTTCGTTTTTCTGTTTGAACCCTGTATGTCGGGGTATATGGAACTGTTTTGACTCTTTTTTTAGTCACTTCAAATGAAAAGCGACTATAACGCATTAAAGGTTCTGCTTAAGACAAAATTGTGGTTTATAGCGCTTTCAGCACTGGTAAGCAGGTTAATGCAACCACAGGAGTATTAGATGCGAAATTTAAAAGTGATCAAAGAAAGAATAGATGCGCGCCGCTTCATCTTGCAATCAGCTGTCGGGTCCTTGGGAAAGGAATTTTACCGATCATTCCCAATTTAAAGAATACTGCTGGTAGTTGGGCATTGAACAGGCTATTTGGCGTATTCCACTTATTAAAAACCAACCGATTAACCAAATATAAACTAAATGAACGTGAATGCTTTAATGAAGTATGTTGCTATGAAGCGACGAACAACGCCTTTTTTGGGATCGAAGAAGAGAACCAGAGTCAATCTGTTCTGCATACCTTTTTTGATTTTGGGCTTATCCAGTCCAGAGACCGCCCACTCCAAAACTACCGGTCACACTCCCTTTTCCGATATTTATTTTTTACGGGATGAGATTGTTGTCAAAGGAACCATAAAAGATGCTCAGGGACCACTTCCAGGTGCAACCGTTACGCTGAAATTTGCCAAAATAGGGGTACAGGCAGATAACGATGGGAAATTTAGCCTAAAGGTTCCCGCAAATGGTACCCTCGTTTTCAGTATGGTCGGATATAAGACCAAAGAAGTGGAAATTAAGGGCGAAAGTACAATAAATGTAGTGATGGAGTCCCTGAATGATCTCGATGAGGTAGCCGTAGTCGCTTTTGGTACGCAAAAGAAATCCAGCATGATCAGTGCGATTACCACCATCAACCCAAAAGACCTCAAAGTTCCATCCAGTAACCTGACCACTGCATTAGCAGGTAGACTGGCGGGAGTTATTGCCTATCAGCGCAGTGGAGAGCCCGGACAGGACAATGCATCCTTCTTCATCCGCGGGGTAACAACTTTTGGTTATAAAAAAGACCCACTTATACTAATAGACGGAATTGAGGTTACCTCAACCGATCTGGCCAGAATGCAGCCAGATGACATTGCCAGTTTTTCCATCATGAAAGACGCTACAGCTACTTCCCTTTATGGCGCTAGGGGCGCAAATGGTGTCATCCTGATTGTGACAAAAACAGGTGAGGAAGGGAAAGCAAAAATCCAGGTCAGGTTTGAAAATTCTACATCTGAAAATACAAGAAACCTGGAGTTTGCAGATCCCATAACCTATATGAAACTTGCAAATGAGGCCGTTGTTACCCGCAATCCCTTAGGCATACTTCCATATGCCCAAAACAAGATCGATCAGACCGCATTGGGTGCCAATCCTAATATTTATCCTTCAAATGACTGGCGGACAATGTTGCTTAAAAATCGTACGAACAATCAGCGTATGAATTTTAGTACCAATGGCGGCGGTAAGGTAGCCCGCTATTACATAGCAGGTACCTACAACAATGACAACGGTCTTCTTAAAGTTGACGAACGTAACAACTTTAACAGCAATATCAGCCTTAAATCCTATCAGCTACGCTCGAACATCAATATCAATATGACGAAAACCACAGAAGTCATTGTGCGTTTAGCCGGAAGTTTTGATGACTATACAGGACCGATAGATGGCGGAAGCGGGTTATATACCAAAATTATGAGAAGCAATCCCGTTTTATTTCCGGCATATTATCCGGCAGAGCAAATGCCAAAAACAAACCACATTTTGTTCGGAAATTCAAGTAACGGACTGCTGATCAATCCTTATGCAGATCTGGTGAAAGGTTACCGTGATTACTCAAGATCGCTGATGAACGCACAGTTTGAGGTGAAACAGGATCTGTCATTCATCACGCAGGGCCTTTCGGCGAGGGGCATGTTCAATACCTCCCGGTATTCTTATTTCGATGTCAGCCGGAATTACAACCCTTTTTATTATTCGGCCAGTGGCTACAATAGCCTGCAGGATACTTATGGTTTAACCCTGCTGAATGAGGGTTCGGCGACCGAATACCTGAATTACAACGAAGGTGCAAAGGATATCAATACGACAACCTACATGGAGGCTGCGGTAAATTATGTGAAGCAGATTTCGAAAGTAAATGATATAACGGCCCTACTGGTATATCAAAGAAGGCAACAGCTCTTTGCAAACAGCGGTACCCTGCAAAAATCTTTGCCGTACCGTAATCAGGGGGTGTCTGGACGTTTTACTTATGGCTATAACAACCGTTACCTCGCCGAACTCAGCTTTGGCTATAATGGATCTGAGCGTTTTTTCAAAACTGAAAGGTATGGTTTTTTTCCCGCGATAGGGCTTGGATGGCAGGTATCCAATGAGAAATTCTGGAAACCGATCAGCACTATCGTCAGTAAACTAAGGTTAAAAGCAACCTATGGAATTGTTGGGAATGATGCTATCGGATCACCGGAAGACCGTTTCTTTTATCTTTCAGAAGTTAACTTGTCCGATGGAGGCAAGGGTGCCAGGTTTGGTGAACAATTTGCCTATTATAGGCCGGGAATAACTGTCAATCGTTACGATAATGCTTTTATTACATGGGAAAGGGCAAAGAAATTCAATTTTGGTACAGAGCTGACCCTGTTTAACGATTTCAATTTGCAGGTTGATCTTTTCTCTGAAACCAGGGATAATATTCTAATGGAACGTGCCGCTATCCCAAGTACAATGGGGCTTGCGGCAGCCATCAAAGCTAATACAGGAAAGGCTAAAGCGAATGGAATAGATATCTCAGCCGATTATAACAAAAATTTCAATACATCTTTATGGCTGCGTCTGCATGGGAACTTCACCTATGCACACAGTGAATTTTTACAGTTTGAGGAACCTCAGTACAAAGAAAGTTATCTTTCCAGGATCGGGCAGTCGCTTAATCAGAATTATGGCTTAATTGCAGAACGGTTATTTATCGATCAATATGATGTGGCCAATTCTCCAAAACAGACCTTCGGCGAATATGCAGCGGGCGATATCAAATACCGGGATGTAAACGGAGATGGTCAGATTACCAACCTCGACCGGGTACCTATCGGCCTGCCTACCGTTCCGGAGATCATTTACGGTTTTGGCTTCTCTTCAGGATATAAAAACTTTGATCTGTCGGTGTTTTTCCAGGGGTCTGCCCGTTCCTCATTCTGGATCGACACCAGGGCCACAGCACCATTTGTTCCTTACAACTATCCCGGTGAATCATTGGGGGGGACACAAAATGCATTGATCAAAGCCTATGCAGACGATCATTGGTCTGAAGACAACCAGAACCTCTATGCGCTTTGGCCCCGGTTGAGCGACAGTCAGAACAATAACAACGTACAGACAAATACCTGGTTTATGCGCAACGGTTCATTTTTACGGTTGAAATCCGCTGAAGTAGGTTATTCAATCCCAAAAAAAATAATCAACAGGGTTAAGCTAAGCAATGCACGCTTTTATGTGAGCGGAACTAACTTATTGATTCTTAGTGGTTTTAAGTTATGGGACATTGAAATGGGTGGCAACGGCTTAGGTTACCCGGTACAGAGAGTTTATAATGTGGGTATACAAATAGGATTTTAATTATGAAAAAGACAAGCATATTTTTGGCAGCAGTTATCTTAACCTTGATAATCTCCTGCAAAAAAGATTATCTGGATATCGTTCCGGATAATATCGCAACAATAGAAAACGCATTCACCAATCGGAATGAAGCTGAAAAATACCTGTTTACCTGTTACTCTTACCTGCCCCAGGAAAGCAATGTCAGTCAGAATCCGGCAATGCTGGCCAGTGATGAGTTCTGGACTTATTGGCCTATTACTTCGCTAAGCCGGCTCCCGTCTTACCCTCAGCAGATCGCCAGGGGCAATCAGTCCCTTACATCGCCTTTGCTCAATTACTGGGACGGTGAGCAGGATGGTAAAGCCATCTACAAAGCATTGCGTGACTGCAATATTTTCCTTGATAATGTAGACAAAGTGCCAGACCTGGATCCATCACAAAAAAATATATGGACAGGCGAGGTGCAGTTTTTGAAAGCTTACTATCATTTTTATTTGCTCAGGATGTATGGGCCGATTCCAATCATCGATAAAAACCTGCCCATTACCGCAACAACCGAGGAGGTAAGGATAAAACGTGAGCCGGTTGATAAGGTATTTGACTATATCGCAGGATTAATGGATACCGCTGCTGCCAAGTTGCCCATTACCATTCAAAACCGCTCTTCTGAACTAGGTCACATTACCCGCCCGATTGCCATATCCATAAAAGCAAGGGTATTAACATTGGCCGCAAGTCCGCAGTTTAATGGAAATTCGGATTATAACGGATTAAAGAACGCTGATGGGACAGCGCTGGTAAACTCAACTTATAGTGTCGCGAAATGGAAAAAAGCTGCGGATGCCTGTAAACAGGCCATTGATCTTTGTGAGCTTGCAGGGATCCGTTTGTATAAATTCAATTCTGCATTAACCAGCATATCCGATAAGCTCAAGAAGGAGATGGATATTAGAAACAGTGTCTGTGAGCCTTGGAACCAGGAATTGATCTGGGGTTTTACAAATGGAACAGGATCGGGGATACAGCTTCAGTCGATACCAAGGCTCGATGCTGCTAGATCGGGCAATGAGAGTTTATTGGGACAACTGGCGCCGACAATACGCATGGCCGAACTGTTTTATACCAAAAACGGAGTGCCTATTGCGGAGGATAAAAATTGGAACTTTTCTGACAGATACAGTCTAAAAACTGCCTCTTCTTTAAATGGGGATTATCTGCAGGATGGCTACACCACCTCTGCACTACATTTCGACAGAGAACCCCGGTTTTACGCAGATTTGGCCTTCGACGGCTCTTTATGGTATATGCAGAATAAAACCTGGCCGGTACAGGCTAAATCAGGGCAGGGGCAATCAAGGCGTGCAGCATTTGGCTATTCAATTACAGGATACTTTACCAAAAAGCTCGTCAACTGGAAGTTTGTGATACAGGATGGTCTGAGTTATACCCAGGAAGAATATCCTTGGCCTTTGATGCGTTTAGCCGATCTGTATCTGTTGTATGCCGAAGCATTGAACGAGGCAAACGGCCCTTCGGAACCGGTTTATCAATACCTCAATCTGGTTAGGGAAAGAGCAGGTCTGCAAACCGTTCAGCTATCCTGGGATACTTATTCCAATAACCCTGGCAAATATAAAGATCAGGCAGGGCTAAGACAGATAATCCATCAGGAACGTGGAATTGAAATGGCATTCGAAGGGAGTAGGTTCTGGGATCTAAGACGGTGGAAAGAAGCTTCAGCAACGCTCAATACTCCAGTTTATGGATGGGACATTGAGCAGACCGATGCTACTGGGTATTATAGGCCAAAACTGCTCTTCAACCAGAAGTTTGTAGCGCCCCGTGATTATTTGTGGCCAATAAAAGAATACAATACGATTGTCAACCCCAATCTGGTTCAAAACCCTGGTTGGTAATTAATTATAGGATAATTTAATAATTGAATGTGATGAAAAATAATAAATGGTATGTATTGGCCACACTTTTTTGTGTGATGATACTTGGCTGCAAAGAAGATATACTGGCACCTTTGGAAAAAGATACAGTAGCACCGCCTCCGATTTCAAATCCCGTTTCGGAACGCATGGCAGGCGCAGTTAAGGTTTCCTATAATCTGCCCTCAGATGCAGACCTGATGTATGTGGTGGCAGAATATACAAATAAATACGGTAAGGTAATCAGCGTTAAAGCATCTTCTTACATCAATGCCTTAACTGTTGATGGTTTCGCCGATACTGCATCTTACAGTCTTAACCTTTATGCCGTAGACAAATCCGAAAACAGGTCGGCACCGGTAACCATTAAAGTAAAAGCGCTTGAGCCGCCCATCTTCGCCGTTCGCAGAAGCCTGGCTTTGGTTACCGATTTTGGTGGCATCAATATAAGCTTTGCCAATCCCACGGAGGCCAATATTGCAGTAGTGGTAACTTATAAAGATTCTTTAGGCAATTTTGCAACAAGAGAAACCATCTATACCAAATCTAAAAACGGTCTTTTCTCCTCGAGGGGCTTTCCCTCTAAAGAAACAGTTTTCGGGGTTTATATCAGAGACAGATGGGACAACCGCACCGATACGGCAAAAGCAACCCTAACGCCGATTTTTGAAAAACAGCTCGACAAAAGCAAATTTAAGGTGCTTACCCTGCCTACAGACGCTCCGGTTGGCTGGAGCCTGCCTATCAGTAACCTATGGAACAATGTAATATCGGCAGAGGGAAATATGTGGCATACCACAGATGTCGGTATGCCATGCCAGGTTACTTTCGATCTTGGTGTGACCGCGAAGATAAGCCGTTTTACGCTTTGGCAAAGACAGGGTATATGGATTTATAACCATGGAAATCCCAAAAGATATGAAATTTGGGGTTCGACCAATCCGGCCAGCGATGGCAGTTATACCAATTGGACCAAATTGGCATCATGTGTTTCTATTAAGCCTTCTGCTCAGCCGATCGGTTCCAACTCCAATGAGGATGTAGCTGCTGCTGCACGCGGTGAAGAGACCAATGTTCCTTTGGATGCACCCCCTGTAAGATATATCCGAATTAAGGTATTGGAAACTTGGATAGGACCAGGGGGACAGGCAGCTCACGTTTCAGAGATGACTTTTTATGGAAACGACAAATGATCTTTATTAAATTATATAGTATGAAACATATTATTGCTTATTCAGTTATTGCAGTTGCCTTATTAATGGTTTCTTGCAGCAAAATGGATGATTACAAAAAATTCACCGATGGCAAAGTTATTGTCTACCCAGGTAAAGCCGATTCATTAAGGATCCAGCCGGGACGCAACAGGGCATTGGTCAGGTTCCTGCTTATCTCCGATCCAAATATCGTAAAAGCGACTATATACTGGAACAACAAGGCAAATCATCAGGATGTTTCCATCACCAGGGGAAAAGGAATAGATACCATAAAAGCAATGGTGTCGCCACTTCCGGAAGGCAATTATTCATTTGAGGTGTTAACCTACGATAAAGGCGGAAATAAATCTGTCGCAGCCTTGAAGCAAGGTGCCGCTTATGGCGATGTTTTTGAGAAATCGTTGTTGAACCGTATATTGGAAAATATTGTTTATCAGCCATCCAATGGAACAACATATCTCAACTGGCGCGCTTCAGATGCAGGATCGATAGGTGCAGAAGTTACCTATACCAACATAAACGGAAAAGTAACGATTAAAAGGATAGCCAAAGACGCAATACAGACGACCTTGACCGATCAAAATCCTAGTACAGATATCCAGTACCGGACTCTTTTTTTACCAGATTCCTTGGCCATTGATACATTTTATAGCGCTTCTGCATCCCGGAAAATAACAGAGTTTTATTTAAAAAACCCGGGAGCACCATTTCTTCAAAGTAAAAGAGATGGAAGGTGGGGCTTAGTTGCAGATTGGACTACTAATGCCGCCGCTAGAAACATGTCCAATGGCGCCGTAGGTGGGTGGGATTCATATAATGGGGGTGGTTTTATTGCTTTTGAGTATTGGGGTACACCCCAAATTACAAATGGAAAAATCTATCAAACTATTACACTCCCACCAGGGAAATATCGCTATGTGGTAACAGTGTCTGAAATTGCCAATCCACTAGAGGCTACTTACGCCGCTGTAAACCTGGGCCAAACACTGCCCGATGTGCCCGACATTTCACAGGCCATGGGAAGTTTTAAATTTTTGGATAATTCGCAGAATGGAAAAGATTTTGCCGTTCCTTTCTCATTGACACAGACCCAGGAGATTACATTAGGATTTGTTTCTACCATGGTAGTCAAAAATCAGAGCAGTGTAAGGTTCAGTAAAGTGCGGTTATATAAGGACTGATTAGCTCGGAAACAATACATCCGATATCAAGCAACATCCTTTACTGTAATAAATAGAAATCCAAGCCATGTTAATGGTTTGGATTTCTGCTTTGCGGGGTAGCCTGTTAGGCACAATCATTACTTTTTTCCAATACTCAATTATTTATAAATCAGTTTGTTAATGTGGTTGTTTTGTAAGTATTTGTAAATCAAAAGGGTATATTGGTAATTGTGTTCCGGTCTAATGGAGTCTGCATAACTAAGCACGTTAAATACTTTCAGCGTTTTGCGATCCTTTAGAAGTCATTAACCTGCGCTTGTTAATTGATCTCGTTTATTGGCAGTTTGAGGATTCTGCTGATTTATAGCGTTTAAAACCAAATAACTGTCCATACCATCATCAGCCTAGTCCCATAAAAATAGAGGGGCAAATCAACTTGTTTGTTTTTTGGGAAAAATTATCAGCCGTGGTTTAATGCGAAAAGTCGGAAAAATATAAAAAGATGTCTGATTACAATAAACCCCACCACTGTTGCGCCTTTTATATTTGAACTATATTCTTTGTCCGATCTGAAGAATGTACAACCAAATATTTGAAGCATGATAAAAGTGTCGACTATAAGTAAGGAAGGTTTTTTCTGGCCTGAAAGATCTCGATATTCTTCTCCTCTATAAAATATTCATGTTGTAGGAAAACTGCCAGTAAATCATGATATGCCTATGAAAAGAAAACGAACTTAATCTTAAGCTATTTGACCAGCCTTTTTATAATGGCTGATATCATTTGTTTAGCCCACAACAAGCAGGTAATTGAAAAACATCCTTGCCTGATTTTCAATAATAACAACCAACTGACCAAATATGGAAATGATTCCAAAGTCGCCAGAAAAATGGCGCAGATTGTTAACACTGTTAACTTTCAGTTCAATACTTTCAGCCACTCCTTTTGCCAAAGGGGTAGCAAGCACAAACACAAGTCTTTATAACAATTTAAATATTAATATTGCTAACGATGCGCCAAATGTTGCCAATCCTAAACAAACAAAAACTGAAGTTACAGTAACGGGTAAAGTTACCGATCTTACTGGCAAAGCAATACCAGGAGTGGTAGTAAAGCATAAAGAATCCGGAAAAGCAACGCAGACGGATTCACAGGGAAATTATTCGCTAAGCACCCCCGACGGGAAAGGAACGCTGGTATTTAGCTTCATAGGCTTCACAAGTAAAGAAATTGTTATAGGGCAACAGACACGGATCGATGTTCAATTGGCAGATGACAATAAAAAACTTGATGAGGTTGTTATTGTCGGTTATGGCACACAGAAGAAAGTAAACCTGACCGGTTCGGTTAGCACTGTTTCCTCGAAAGATCTTGATAATAGACCCATTACCCAGGCATCACAGGCTTTATCGGGTTTGTCACCTGGGGTTCAGGTACAACAGGGTGGAGGCCGCCCGGGCAGTGACGGGGCAAGGGTAATCATTAGAGGTGTAGGGACGTTCAATGCAGGCAGTAGCCCTCTAATATTGATTGATGGAATTGCAGGGTCACTGGATGATGTGGCGCCGGACAATATTGCCAGTATGACCGTACTGAAAGATGCGGCCTCAGCAGCAATTTATGGTAACAGGGCAGCTAATGGCGTTATATTGGTCACAACAAAACGTGGACAAAAGGGGAAAACCGTTATCAGTTATAACAACTATTTCGGCTGGGAGAAAATAACGAGTTTACCGCAATTTGTCGACTCATGGACTTATGCGGAACTAACCGGAGCAAGTGCCGATGTGGTAGCGAAGTATAAAAGCGGAGCCGATCCGGATAACTTTCCCAACGTTTCCCATTTAAAAGATCTGTTGAATACGGGTTCCGGATTTCAGCAGTATCATAATGCCAGTGTTTCTGGCGGTGAAGGCAATAACGTTTATTACCTGTCCGGAAGCTACCGTGATCATAATGGGTTAACGGCAGAAACCAACAACAAAAGATACGATATCCAGGCCAATATTGATACCCGTATCAAAGATAATCTGAATCTTAAAACCAGTATACTCGGTTTTTCTCAATTGCAAACCCAGCCGCAATCCAATTCAGCCGGAATAGGTGGGATAATTGGATTTTCGGTGCGTGAGCCCAATACCATTGCAGGATTGAAATCAGATGGCACCTACGGCCGTCAGGATTTCTTCGCCCCCGAAGCATGGCTCGCCAGTGAAGGTTTCAATAACTTACGTGCTAAAAACTTCTATGGCAATACCACACTCGCATGGGACATTATCCCGGGATTGAACTTAAGTGGAACTGCCGGTTATCACTATTACACGAGTGTAAATACCACCTACGTAGCAGATATAAACATTGATAAGACAACTTATGTGGGCCCAAATAGCTTGGGGATAGGTAATACCGATGGAAATGAAGTTACGCTCAATTTACTTTTAAAATATGTTAAAAGTTTTGGCAAAAACAACTTCTCCATCTTAGGTGGTTACCAGCAAGAGGCACACCGTGATAATTTTACAAGTGCCTATCGCGACAAGTTTCCGAACAACCTGTTGTATCAGCTCGACGCTGGCGCAACGACAAATATGCAAAACGCCGGATCTGCGAATGAATACGCTTTCAGGTCTTTCTTCGCCCGCTTTAACTACGATTACGGCGGCAAATATCTTTTTGAGGCCAATGTGCGCTATGACGGATCTTCAAGATTTGCACCTAAAAATAGATATGGGGTTTTCCCTGCGGTTTCTGCAGGCTGGAGACTTTCTGAAGAATCATTCATTAAGGATAATATTAGCTGGATCAATGAGCTGAAAATCAGGGCTTCCTATGGTTCATTGGGTAATGCCAATATTTCCAATTATCCATATCAATATAATATCAGCACCAATGTAAGGTATAATTTCGGAGGGGTAATTGCCCCTGGTGCTGCGGTGACTGCAGCTGCCAATCAGGATATCAAATGGGAAACAACAACCACTGCCAATCTTGGCCTTGATTTCACTTTGTTCAAGAATGCGCTTAGTGGTACAGTAGATATTTATGATAGGACAGCTAAAGATATTTTATACCAGGTTCCGGTATCTTCTACACTTGGCTTAAGCGCACCAACGCAGAATGCGGGTTCAATCCAAAATAGAGGTATTGAGGTTAGTTTAACCTACAATACCAAAATAGGTCAGGTGAACTTCGGTGTATCACCAAATTTCTCATATAATAATCAAAAGGTAATCAAAATAGCGGGCAATATTCAAAACGTAATCCCTAATTTCTTTTTGGGCCAACCATTAAACCCGATTTATGGATTTGTGGCCGATGGTCTTTTTGTTGATGCTGCGGATGTTGCAAGTTACCCAACACAGCCAAATGGCGGTGTCCCTGGTAACATCAGATTTAAGGACATCAGCGGACCAAATGGTGTTCCGGATGGGAAGGTAGATGCCACTTATGACAGACAGATTTTGGGGAATACCAATCCAAAAGCTTCTTATGGACTAAACTTAACTGCCGCATACAAAGGGTTTGATTTTTCAGCTTTATTTTCCGGGCTTGGAGGGTATACGGTACAGATGGGTTCTTATCAGGCCTACGCATTATATAACGGAGGGAATGTTCAGCAATGGCAATATGAAAATGCATGGACCACACAAAATCCTGATAGAAATGCACTTTATCCACGCATTACCAATTTGAGCCAGGGCAGCGCCAATGTGCAAAGAAACTCTTACTGGAACAGATCAGGAACCTTCCTAAGATTGAAAAATGCCCAGATCGGGTATACCTTGCCATCTAATTTGACTAAAAAAATAAGTCTGGAGAAGGTGAGGATCTTTGCAGGCGGACAAAATCTTTTCACGCTAAATGATTTTTACGAAGGATGGGACCCTGAAAATGGACAGGGTTCTGGAGACAACCCAAACTTCTACCCACTCTCTGCCATTTATACCTTCGGTATAAATGTGAAATTGTAATCTGATGTAGTTAGGATCATTAAATAAAACAAAATGAAAAATTTTAGATATAAATTAACAGTTGTGGTGGGATGCACCTTCCTCACTATGATTGCGGGATGTAAGAAAGACCTTTTAGATACCCAGCCGCTTTCATCAATTTCTGATGCTACCTTCTGGAAAACAGCCGGTGACGCAACACTTGCGCTGAACGGGGTTTATGACAGTGGGGCAGGTTTTACCGGTTATAATTTTTGGGCGGCAACATCGATGGTCAACCTCGATCTGATGGCCGGTAATGGATCAGAAAAGGAATCAATTCCTGATAATTTCACCAATGGAACCTTAAATTCAACCTATGGATTTGTGGGGTCATATTATGCTCAGGCCTATGCTCAGATTGGAAGGTGCAACAATTTTTTGGCCAATATTGGCCTGGTGAGCATGGATGCTGCGCAAAAAGCAGTGATGATCGGAGAGGTGAAAACAATCAGGGCATACAATTATTTCAATCTGGCTTTATATTTTGGCGATGTTCCCCTTGTACAAAAACTGTTGACGGTAGACGAAGCTAATGCTGTATTCCGCACACCTAAAGCAGAGGTTTGGGCATTTTGCGAAAGTGAACTTAAGGCTGCGGCCGCTGCACTTCCTGTATCTGTAAGTGCAGATCGATTGGGGCACATGACATCTGCATCGGCACTGGCCATTCTGGGCCGTTTACAGCTCGCTCAGAAAAAGTGGGCAGATGCAGCCACTACTTATAAAACCATCGTCGATTATAATTATTATACTATCGATCCCAGATACCGAGAACTTTTCTTAAATGCAGGGGAAACCAGTCGTGAGATCATCATGTCAATGCAGTACATTAGGGATACTTACAATCATGCATTGTTGCAATACCTTACGCCCGAAACCTGGGGAGGATGGCATCAGTATTCACCCTTTAACGAACTTGTGGAAGCATATGAGTGTAAGGACGGGAAAACGATAGCAGAATCTCCTTTGTTTGATAAAAACAATCCATATAACAACCGTGATCCGAGGATGGATTTCAATATTATGATCTCTGACCGTACGAGTTTTCGTGGAAAAGTTTACTCTGCTAAACCAGGTACGACGCTTCCGGATCGCCTGAACCAGTATCCTGGTGTTTGGAGCGGTTATGCGATCTATAAATTTCTTGAAGATGATCCTGCTGTGGCAACTACCAATAATACGGGAAACAACTTTCCTTTGATCAGATATGCAGAAGTATTGCTTGGCTATTTAGAGGCAAAGCTAGAGTCTGGCAGTGGTGTAGATCAGGCGTTATTGGATGCAACAATAAATAAAGTAAGGGGAAGGGCAGCCGTGGCAATGCCAGCAATAACTACCTTAGATCCAACAGCACTCAGAACAATCCTCCGCAGAGAACGCCGTGTAGAATTTGCATTTGAAGGGATCAGGTATTTTGACTGTTTGAGATGGGGCATAATCGGTTCAGAGAACAATCAGCAGTTTACTGGTATGAAACTCACCAACGATCCTGCCAATTATAAAGATTATCCCGTAAACGCAAATGGATACTATATTTTCAAAAAACGCAGTTTTATAGTGGGCAAAAACGAACTCTGGCCAATTCCGCAGTCAGAAAGGGATCTGAATAAAAATTTAACCCAAAACCCTGGTTATTAACTATTATGTTTAAATTTTGTGCATTCAGGCAAAACAAAATACTATTGGTTAGTAAGATTAGCGTCATTCCTTCGGGGATGGCGTTTTTTAATGGACATCGGATCGTCATCCCATCGATAAACAATTTGATGTGCTTTAAAGGTTTAAGCTTAACTCAATTTGGATCGCTCAGTTACGACCAATTGTTACAGCTATAAATTTAAACGATTACAATTAGTGAAGCCGAAGGTTTTAAATTTGTCAAATGGGCTATTCCATTCTTTTAGTGCTAGATTAGATACCCTGCCGGATATTAATAACCATTGGCATTACCGTCGTGAATTGGAGTTGGTTTATTTCAAGCGCGGCAATGGTACTCAGTTTGTTGGTGATAGCGTAAAGCCCTTTAAGGATGGCGATATAGTTTTGTTGGGAAGCGATTTACCTCATTTTTGGCAATTTTCAAAAAAGCACTTAAAGAGCGGCGGCAGTGATGCTGTTGAAATATTTGTTATTCACTTTAACGAGGATTTTTTTGGCGATGTTTTACTGTGCCTACCAGAATTTCAGGAAATTAGAAGATTGTTTGAATTTTGCGGTCATGGGCTTCAGATTAGTAATTCTGTCCCCATTTTGCCAAACCCTGGTTAGCAATAAAAAAAAATGCCTACAATTGTTTTTCTAATTTCAAAATCTTTTCTTTAATTTCATTTTCCGTTAATTCTGTTTTTGTGTTTGATTTAAACAGATTTTCAAGTGCTATAATTTGCGCTTTTATCAATGCTTTTTCAGAATTTACTTTTTCATCAACATTAATACCTGTATGCTCCCAATTCGTTTCTGTGACTGCATTTTTTTCAACTGATATCGGGATGAACAACTGATATTTTTTGCCAATAAAAAATACTTTTACAGGATTTGCTGCTCCATAGGTTTTGTCTCCAATTACCTTTGCAATTTTATTTTGCTGTAAATTATATGCTAATGCTTCAGCGGCAGAAATGGTATTATTGTTTACAATGAGGTATACAGGTTTATCTAAATACTTTTTGCCATTTACTTTTTTATAGGTGTACTTCTCTTCGGTTTTATTATTATATCTGGTGTAAATCTCACTCAATTTAATTCTTTCATTAAAAAAATAACTTAAAAATAGCCTTACCATTTTGCCATCACCGCCCCGGTTGTTCCTTAAATCTATAATCAAAGCATTTGTATTTGAAACAAAATTCATTGTAGCATCTAAAATTTGTTGAGCAGATTTATTTCCTTCGGGAAATCCGGTATATTCAATATAACCGATATTTCCGTCTAATCTCATCACTTTATCAAAACCATAATTCCACTGTTTGTTAATAGCATCGTATTTTTTTAGCAATTCCTTTTCATTGACTGCTTTTTCTTCCTCTTTACCCGGACGGTATAATAAATTGAAATGCAGATCATTACCGTTTCTTGTTAAATATTTTGAAAGAGATTTTGCAAATTCTGCATCAGAAAGATTGTCAAAAGTTTTAAGATCTATTTCCGATTTTAATTTTTTAGAAAGTTGATTTGCAACATCTTCAAAAATGTAATATTTATTAATTTTATCTGCTATTTCCAATATTTGTTTATTACTTTCTGTAAAATCCTGGGCATTCGCTTTTGAGTTGAAGCAGATTACAACGTAGATTAACAATAGATTAAATACTTTTTTCATTTCTTAGATTTTACAATTAGTAATTATTTTATTTAATATTTTTTCGAGTAAATTAATCTCTTCCAACGACAAACCATTTAGTGCCGTTTCTCTATTCAGTTTTGCAATTGGGTTTATTAATTCTAGCGTTTTTTTTCCTTTTTCGGTTATTTCAAGATTAAATTTCCTTCTATCTCCTTTATGAATAGTTCTATTTAGATAATCTTTTTTAACCATTAATTCTATCATTCTCGTGATGGATGCATTATCCTTAAAAACAAGATTTGCCAATTCATTTTGAGAAATTTTGTCATTCTTGTTAAGGATTATTAAGACTAGGCATTGATCTACTGTAATATCTTTTACAATTTTTGAGATATTCCTTTGTGAAATTTTTCTATACTCCTTAATTGCTTGTTCAATCAAATAAAGTACTGTTGCTGTTGGGTTTTTGTTATTCATATCAATTATGTTGATGCAAACATAATTGATATATCAATATAAAGTATAAAAAAAATGATTTTTGTTTTTAAGAGCTTTTATGTTCGGTATTGAAAGTAGGCAGAAATTCCTGATTTTCAGATTCGCCATCATACATAATTCTTCACCAAAAGTGATGATGAACCAGTTTGAAGCGAAATGTGGCCTCACTTTAAAAACGGAACGAGTGGCCATTTTCCCTGAAATATCCAGGCTTAAAGGAAAGTATGAATTTCGTTGCCGAAGCCGGGGACTATGCTTTTACTTTGATAAAGTCTGCTCTTTTGGACAAGCAGGAACAAGTGGAAGAAAGTTCTTTATAGCAGGAAGATAAAACAGATGGTATTCAGGTAAATAGTCAACCTGAAATTAGAAAAACTGATCAATGTAAACTGCCTGGTTATTCCTTTTACAACTGTGTATAAAGCTGGTTATTGCCTTAAGACTGACTTTTGCGCACTATAAATTTGGTCTGAAAAAATATTTTGCCTGATTTTCAGTTGCTTATCCTAAAGCATTTGTCAATGTGCCTAATCTGTCTATTTTTGCCTGATGACCGTAACCGTACTGGCTATTTTAGAGACAGATTTTAAGCCTGAAAAAGCATTGGCCAAAGTAATGAACGACCGTTTGGTCCGGACCGCAAAGGAATTACAGGAAGCCCATTTCAAGCCTTTGTCAGGCAGGGGATTTTCAGACGATGATCTGGTTGTCTATATCAGCTATAACCCGAAATACAAAATCCGCTACCGTATCGTGAATGATGTACCTGCGGATATCGAGTATTTTGTTGCGGAATGCTGCGGCAGGCTGGGCTTTATCCTGTGGAGAGCCAATGCGATAGGGGTAAGCAGTGAAGCCGGGCATCTTGGTTTTCAATAGTTCTTTTTTTTGCTTTCCCGCTTAAATGTTTAGTTTTGGGGCTGGAACACGGTTTCCAAGGACAAAATAATTATATCCGGGCCCTTTGGCCCCTTAAAAAACAGTTATGGACAAATTCAAACAGGTACAGGAAGTAATCGCTTCAGTTGAGGCTGATGTGACGAAATTTTATGATGGTGGAAATGCAGCAGCCGGTACACGTGTACGTAAAGCAATGCAAGACCTTAAAAACCTTGCCCAAGAGATCAGGGCTGAGGTTACGGAGAAAAAGAACAGCGCAAAATAAACAGGAGACTGTTTTGGGAAATAAAGCCACTGGTATAGATCAGTGGCTTTTCGTTTGGCATACAGTCATTCAAATATATGTGCGTAGACCTGGGCAAGTGTCGAAGTTTTTTGTTTTATGCCCGGTTGTCTAATTTTGATAGCCGCTTTATATTTTTTTTGGCAACTGCCGGGCTATCCGCTCATACGCCTTCAGGCCTTAACCACAGGCCGGTATCCGCTGCTATCCCTGTTGCGAAGGACAAGATTCCTTTATTAAATTTAGGGTGGAATGAAAGGGTGTAGGACCTTTGGTTTTAATTATTTGTTTTTAAGGAAGTTAAAATCGTATTTGGCATTAGGTCGCCAAAAACTCACCTCTATTTTTCTTGCAAATTTTTTGTTTAAAAGGTATTAAATTATCATACATTTTAAAAGACGTTTTCAAAATCAGATTTTTTTTAATCAATATTATCTGCTCTAATCGTTTTCGTTTAAAAACATACATTGAATAGTTTATTAAATATATCACATGTTAAATTTTTGGTGCTCTTAACGAGATCTTTAACGAACTTTTTTGTTGATGATTTGAAGCGTAAATCAGAGTTGAAGATTCAAAATAAGTCTCGCACCGTTTCTAATAGTCATTGATAAAAATATTTTAGAATGTTGATGCAACCTTCGATCAATTCTTGTCGTCTCTCCTATATAAACTAATTCAAATACACGTTACCAGCGTCAAACAAGCTTTAAAGAAGATGAAGAAATATACTTACTTGTTTATTATTGCCCTTTGTGTCCTTGGTAGTTCCTGCACAATGATGGTGAAAGGAATCGCCAAACTTTTGGTTAAAGACTATAATGATTATACCGATACTTATATTTCTGATATACAAATTGTGGATGCTGATGGAAGTAATCACTCATTTGGCAGCTTATACAGGGGAAAAACGGTCTATCTATATGTTTGGGGAAATAAGAAACTCTCAGTTCAGCAGGAAAAATCATACCGGTTGCTAAAGGAACGCTTTGCTAAATATTCCGACGTAATTTTTGCCAGTCTATATGTAGGTTCAGATACCTCATCAACCAATAAATTAGGTGCTGATGTTTCGTCTGCCAAATTCCATAAAATTTTGGCGATCGGCGATCCGGCACCGTTCATCATCGGGAAGGATGGAGCGATTTTGGCTTACAAAGGCCCCAAGCCAGATGATAAAATTATTGTGGATTATGTTCTTTATCAAGCCATGGAAGGGGAAAATGGAACTAAATCTGCCAAACGTTTTATTAGAGGAATAAATGGAAATAACCAGTTTAAATCTCCTAAACTGATTGAATGGTACACTAGCCACTTTGGCAAGGCCCCCGACCATAAACTTAATATGTCTCTGTCTTCCACAAATTAGGAGGCAATCAAGTTATGACCATTTGACCCGAAATGGGTAGGCTACTTTTGAGGTTCTTCGTTGCTTTTGGTGAAAATCTGTGGAGTTCAGTTCGAAGGTTTGATGATACGATTGATAATATCTGCCACCAAACGACAAGTAAATATACGACGAGTCATAATCACAATCAATATAGTGAAATTGAGGTTTTCAGTGATGAGTTTACTTCCGATAAGGAGATCAACGAATACCTTGTCTTTTAAAACAGGACAAAAGATCATAGTAAGGAAAAGATCATAGTAAGGACTTGTTAAGGGTGACAGGCTTACTGTAGAAATGCATGGCGTTGAGGCTCCGGTATACACCTATTTATTTAGCCTTTTCAATGCCAGCAGTTCTGCCGACCGGGCAGCTCCCGCCAATCTGGTAAGTAATGTCAGTGGTGGAGCACTTGGCTTTTTTAGTGCACATGTTGTAGAACTTGAGACAATTACAATTCCTTAAGCACCTAGCAATTAAGAGCGAAAGCCGGAGAACCGTTTAAACAAAGCCCTATGCCAACGGTTCTCTGCTAATCAGTATTTTTTCCTTTTTGTATTTTTTCTCAAATAGTTAGCTGCTTTTTTGGGAGACTACGGCCTTAAAACTATTTTCCCCCGCCAACATCGGGCAGCTGCGGTCCATTGTCTTCTTTCGAATCTTTTTTAAACTGTAGCTTGCCAAATTTATAGGATAATGTTAACCCAAAGGACCGTACAGGAACAAACCTAAGGCTTGTCTGATCGAAATTTGGGCCAAAGCTGGTCTGTCTCTGCGTGAGATTCCGGTTGAAAGGATTTACTCCTGTTAAACCGATACTCGCATTTTTGTTGAGAAACTGTTTTCTTATCGCGATACTATAGTTGAATACTGAGGGTCTTGTACTCCTTAAGTTTTTTTGTGATGAATTATAATTTCCAAAAACTTCTGCCAAAAGATTATTGCGAAGCTCATAACTTGCATTTAGGTTGGTTCTGTAGGCAAATGCACTAACACTTGCCAGGCCAGGCGATACATTGTCTCTGTTGCCTGCCTGTATGTTGGTGCGCAGGTTCAATTTTTTGGTTATAGGTACCGAAGCAAATAAACTCGCGCCAATGCTTGTCTGCGTGCCCAGATTGAATCTTTGGGTAAGTGAAACAGCAGAATAATCGATATCATTGATGGTCAATACGTCATAATAGGTGGTAAGCTGCTGCATATCATCGGTATTTCTCCTGAAATATCCAGCAAAATAAATGTTTGCTCCGTTTTTAAAGTTTTTGCTGTAACCCAATTCAAAGTTATTGCCGATTTCAGGCTTCAACAGTGGATTTCCGGTACTCATATTATGCGGATCGCTGATATTGTAAAATGGGTTGAGGTCACCATAATCTGGTCTTTCGATTCTATAGGTATAAGAGAGTTTGATAGATTGCGAATCATCGAGTTTATGCTGAAGGGTAAAAGATGGGGCAAAAGTATTGTATCCGGCTATTTCTGCACCGGAGAAATCTGCTACTTTTCCAGTACGTTCATACCTAAGTCCCGTCTTGCCCGTAATAAAATCTTTAAAAAGTGAAAAAGAAGCCGATAGGTAGGCCGAATATACATTCCTCTTATAATTAAAGCCATAGGTTTGGTTGGCATTGTTAATATACGATCCGTTTGTGGTTAAAGTATCCGTAACCACATTATTGTTCAGGTCGTCTATATTCATTTTTACTCCGCTTTCAATTGTGAGTTTTTTGCTTACAGGCAAAGTGTAGTTAACAGAAAGTTCGGTCTCATTTTCTTTACCAGGGTTCGAGCTCTGTAATCCGGTTGTTGGATAATTGCCGTTCAGGTAGGCAGAGGTTTGTGAAGTACGAACGGTGTTGTTTCCAAAACTCGAATTATAGAGAAAATCCAGTTCATGACCTCCTTTTTTGAAACTTTTTTTGTAGGCTAAACTAATATCGGTTGAGTTGGCGTTAAAATTACTGACCGAATTTCTGGTGCTCTGGATATTGGATAACAAAAGCCCAGATGAGGCAAGCAGGTATTGTTGGTTTTGGTTGGTAACCCCACTTCCGTTATTATTGAAATGATTGTAACCAAAGGTAGCTGTGACTTCATCCTTAGGTGTAATGCTCCAGTTCAGATTGATGCCAGTCTGGTAGCTCCCTCTTTTGGTAGGGTTGCTTCCGTCCTGAAAAAACCTGTTAATCGTATCTCTGGTATTATTATAGGAAAGGCGGTCAAGTGAACTTTTTGTAACCGTGTTGAACTGTTTGTTCCCACTAAAGAAAACACCAACACCAAAATTTCCTTTTTTTACATTCAGGTTTACCGATCCGTTTTCCAATCTTGTTCCGGCAGAAACATTGACACTTCCGTTCATGCCCTGGAATTTATTATCTTTTAATACGATATTGATGATCCCCCCTGTGCCACTGGCATCATATTTCGCACCCGGACTGGTAATCACTTCTACACTTTTGATCTGACTGGCGGGAATCGACTGCAGCGCATCAGCAAGGCTGGCACCAAAAATACTGGAGGGCTTGCCATTGATTAAAAAACGGACGCTTCCACTTCCCTGCAGTTCCACATTTCCATCGATATCAACACTTACCATCGGAACTTTTTTTAACACATCCAAAGCCACACCGTTCTGTGCGGTAAGATCGTTAGCGGTATTGTAAACGGTTTTGTCGATCTTGTTCTCTATAATGGGCGTTTTGGCTGTAACCGTTACAGATTGCAACTGATCTACCGTAGAAACCAATAAAGTAGTACCAAGATGAATATTGGATGATGTTGCACTGATGGTTACCGGATCGAAGATTTTTTCTTTGTAACCTATAAAATCTACAGCAACTTTATATACACCGTTTGCAAGACCAGAAACCGTAAAGTTTCCCTGAGCATTAGAACTGATGCCGTTGACCACAGTTTTTGTTCCTGTTTTGAAAATGGTGACGGTCGCAAAATCAATTGGCTCTTTTGTAGTGGCATCGATAACTGTTCCGGAAATTTTTCCCTTTCCGGGATTGGTTTGTGCAAATAAGGTATTAGATAAAGTTATAAGGAAAAGTACAGTTAAAAGGTATCGCATGAATATGAATTATAATATAACACAAATATCACCGTAGATTCTGTTGCAAAACTGAAGAATCCATTTTCTTGCTGAGCCAATATTCATTGTAATAGCATAATTACAGGTCCGCCAATAGTGAGACAGGTAAATACGAGGTTGGTAGTAATGCCTATCCCTGAGCCTGCATGTTTTTCCGTTCAACCCGTACCGCTACCATGATACTGATCTCATAAAGTATCATCAACGGCAAGAATACAATCAGCATGGTCTGTATATCAGGGGTAGGGGTAACTACCGCTGCAATAATCAACATGATTACAACCGCGTACCTTCTGGAACTTCGCATCAGTTTAGGTGTTAGCAGGCCCAATCCTGAAAGAATTAATACAACGATGGGCATTTCAAAAATAATTCCCGTTCCAAGAGTAAGGGTAACAATTGATGACAGATAGGAATCGATGGTGATCTGGTTTTCGATTACTTCGCTCACATGGAAGCCCACAAGAAAACGTATCGAGTAAGGAGCAATAATGTAGTAGCCAAACAAAATGCCCAGAAGAAAAAGCAGGGTAGCATAAAAAACAAAACCTCTTGCTGCTTTTCTCTCTCTTAAATGTAGGGCCGGTTTGATAAAGAGCCATAGCTCGAACAAAAGATAAGGAAAACCCAATATAATCCCGACAATAACCGATGAATTGAGCTGAAGATTGAACTGTCCGGCCATTTCGGTATTGATGATCTTGAAGCTGATCTCTTTAAGGCAATAGCTGGTACCTAAGTTAAAACGGTCACTGATCCAGCACATTATCCTGTAGGTTGGGAAATCAGCCTTTTTTGGGCCTAGGATTATCTTGTCGAAAACGAAATCATAATAGCAAAAGGCCCAGATTGTTGTTAAAGCTATCACAAGGGCCGATCTGATCAGATGTTTACGGAGTACATCCAGGTGAGCAAAAAAAGACATTTCACCATGGTCACCGCTATCTTGATTTTTTGACCTAAGAAACCATTTACGAAGTTTATTACTTTCAGACATTGCTAAATAACCTGGACAAGTAACCAAATGCTTTTTGATAAAATGCGCCCATCAGCAAGAAAACGAGTATAACGAAGTAGTATTTGGTAAACATTTCACTGTAACGGCCACTAAGTTCAGAGAACAGGAACAGCATTAAAAACAGCTGGCAGCAAAACAGGTTTATACCTTTTTTCTCAGAAAAACTCACCATCCATCCAAGAACGGCAAATAAGGGGCATCCGATAATCAACGGGAGATAAGCCAGGCGGTAGGTGTAGCTAAAGATAACAGCAAGGCAGGTAATCCCACCGAGCAGCAATGAAACTTTCCAGTGTAACTTCCTGTTAAAAGATAATAGGGTACGTACATTTCTGTTGTTTCCGATCAAAAGAAAATACCCGATGAGGCCAATCAGCCCCAGATAGAACAACTGGGTAAGCATTTTAAATTTTGGTGCTACCGAATGGAGCTTATCTGTTTTGCTTAATCCGATGAGCTGAATAGTAAAAAAGGCAGAAGCAACAATTACCACTACAGAGATAAATGCAGATAATATATTTAGCTTACCTGTAAGTTTGCTTAAGGCCCTTGCCAAAACCTTTCCTTTAAAAATAAAGATAAGTATAATGCTGATCAGGACTATGATCAGTATATTAAAAACCATGGGCCACAGTCTGATGCCAAGAAAGAGCTGATCCGTATTTTTTTCTTGATTGGCTCTAAAGATAAATGCAGGAACTATAATAAAAAAAGATTGCAGAAAGAGCATAATGACGGCTCCGTATACCATCAGAAGCCCATTTTTTCTGAACGGCATGTCCGGATTGACCTTTTCAAATTCAGACTCAATCGCTGAAACCGATCCGAGACGTTTTACGGCAACTGCCCACACTTCTTCATCGCTCAGTCCCAGTTCGGTGAGCTCTGTTATCACATCATCAAGATGGTTAGTTAGTTCTTCCCTATCGTCGGGGGTAAGTGATGTCTTGATAAGATTTGATTGCCATTCAGCAATCTTTAAACTGAGGTAAGCGGAAGTGGTGCCCATAATGTATTTAAAAGTCCGTTCATAAATTCCCAGCTCAGTTTTTCTTCCTTCAGCTGTGTTATTCCTTTATCTGTAATGGTATAATACCTTCGTCTCTTTTGATTTTCGGCAATCCGCCATTCCGATCGGATGAGCTCTTTGTCCTCCAGCTTTCTCAGTACCGGATATAGGGTTCCATCGGAATATAGGACCTTTCCGTTTGAGGCCTCTTTTATTTTTTTGATGATCTCATAGCCATAACTCTCGCCTTCAATAAGGGTTGAAAGGATTATGGGGATAGATGATGCTGCAGTTAGCTCCTTTGATAGCATAAAAATGTTTTTTCAAATATACGTAGAAGTTCAATGTATGTGAAATTATTTTTATACTAAACTTTAAGAATTGGGTTATCCTGCTGGTAACCATGAAAGTAAATAGTGAATGTTGTTTTCAATTGCGGGTTGCAAGGAATAGTTTTAGTTAAAAGTAGGTAAGGGAATTGAATGCGCTTAATTAGCCCTGGCCGCTAAACATAAAAAATTGAATAAAATATTTTGAAATACCGGATTTAAATTTACTTTTGTAGTGTGTTACATAAGTGATACAGTGATATACTAAAAATATCTTCATTATGATAGAGATCATTGACCTGAGTTTTGGATATTCTAAAAAATCCACATTACTTAAAAAATTGAACCTGAAACTTGAAAAAGGGCACATCTATGGGCTTTTGGGAAAAAATGGTGCTGGAAAATCTACATTGCTCAAAAATATAGCGGGACTTGCCTTTCCTTTTGAGGGGAAATGTATGGTCAACGGTAAAATTGCAGCCAGGCGCCAGCCTTCTTTTCTTCAGGGGCTTTTTTTTATTCCAGAAGAGGTACACATGCCATCGCTAAGTACGGAATCTTTTGTCGCCCGGACGGCACACTTTTATCCGGCCTTTGATAGTACGTATTTTTATAAACTGCTGTCGGAGTTTGACGTAGCAAAAGATGAGAATCTAAGCAAGCTTTCTTTTGGACAACAGAAAAAAATGATGATTTCTTTTGGCCTGGCGACAAATACCTCCCTTCTGATTATGGACGAGCCTACAAATGGACTTGATATTCCTTCAAAGGTCCAGTTCAGAAAGGTTATTTCCTCGGCGCTTTCAGATGAGCGGTGTATTATTATCTCCACACATCAGGTGCGCGATCTGGACAGTCTGATCGATATCCTTCTTGTGCTTCATAACAAAGAGATCGTGGTGAACCTTCCTTTAGATATAATCGGAGAGCGTTTGCTCTTTAGTTCAGCCGGCAGGGCAAACCCAGATAGGATACTCTACGCCGAAGATAATATGATCGGCACCAATACCATCAGTATCAACATCGATGAGCAATACGGCAAGGTGGATATGGAGCTGCTTTTTAATGCTATTGTCAATGGAGAAAATTTGATTTTACAACATTTAAAATAAATGGATATGAACGATATATTTAATTGGAAGAGGTTTATCGCACTTTTCAAAAAACATAGTGCCGAAAATTACAAGACCTACCTGATGTCAATAGGGGTTCTGATCGGGGTACTCACCCTAATCCTTAGTTTTATTACTTATACCAGCGATGGCCATATAGGTGTATTTCAACAGGGCATTATTTTTCTTAACATCATGATCTTTTCCGGAACGGTATTTACCAGTATGATCTTTGCAGATCTTGGTAGCAGAAAGAAGGCCATACCCATTCTAACCCTTCCCGTATCTCATCTGGAAAAATATCTGGTCGCCTGGCTTTATTCTTTTGTTGTTTTTCAGCTGGTGTATGTCGGCTGCTTTTACGCCGTAGATTATATTGTGCTATATGCGGGCAATGTCGGTATTTCAGACAAGAACAATATGGTGAATATATTTTCAACCGACGATCCGTTCTGGATTGCATTTCCACAGTTTGCCGTTCTTCAGGCGATCTGTTTTATCGGGGCAATATACTTTGAAAGGCTCCATTTTATCAAAACTGCTTTTCTTTTTTTCTTATTTATCCTGTTTCTGAGTGTTTTTAATACCATGCTGTTAAACTGGATTTTTGGTTTCAAGGTAGACAAGGGTATCCCGTTCAGTTCGGTCGGAATCACTGAAGCGGGCCATTTTTGGTTTATCAGGAGAGATCATTTGGGCGATGCTGTGGTGTTTGCTTCACTCGTATTGGTCTGTGGCCTGTTGTGGTTGGGAAGCTATTTTAGATTGAAGGAGAAGCAGGTATAATATGGAGTTTAGAGAAAACGAAGCAATTTATTCCCAGGTGGCAAATTTCGTTACCGAGCATATCATGCTGGGCAAATGGCTACCGGAACAGAAGATCCCTTCAGTTAGGGAACTGGCATCTGATCTTCAGGTAAACCCCCATACGGTGGTGAGGGCCTATGAGATACTGCAGTCAAGAGAGGTGATCTCAAATAAAAGAGGGATCGGTTTCTTCATCCACAGTGATGCCATTGAAAAAATAAGGAGCTTCAGTAAGGAACGTTTCATGGGACAGGACCTGCCGGAACTGCTCAAGAATATGTACCTGCTGGGGATTACCATTGAGGAGATCGGCGCACAGTTCGAATCCTATAAGAAAACCATGAACCAATCCAAACAAATATGAAAAACAGCAATATTATGATCATTTCGGCTATAGCTATCATACTGATCTCGCTAACTATATATAATTTTACCTTAAAAGCTTCATACCGAAACGGGGATTATAAAAATCCATTTTATGGGCTTAGCTATAATCAGATAAACAAGGTTTCAAAGATTGAACTCGACTGCTCGAATAAAATTACATGTTATATCCGTCAGGGGAAAAATAGCGGCATTTACCTAAGTGCGCGCGCCAAGGATAAGGTGATCTGGAGTGTTGAGCAAGGTAGTTTAAAGATCGACCTGAGCGATGAGGCTAAGCGGGCAGATTTTATGGTCTATAACGATGATCTGGTCATTGTTCTTGACAATCTTGAGCGGATCAGCACAAAGCCGTATTTTAGAACTGGTGAGAAATGGGAGCATGCACGGCTTTTCGGTCAAATAGGTATCAGTGGATTTAGACAGGATTCAATGGATGTCGATCTGGGTATTTCTTCCTCCGCTGTTCTGGATAGTATCTCTGTTGGTAGTCTGAACGCATTGATCGGTGCGCATGGAAAAGGTGTTTCATCCCTACAATTGCATTCTGGAACTTTTGGCAACGCAGTATTCAAAATTCCCGGGTCAGGAAAACTTGAGCTACTGGACCCGAAGATCACCAAAAGCGAATATCATCTTTCCAATGAAGCAACCGTAACGCTCAATGGGAAGTCCTTGCGGATTATCGAAGAAAACGGGGAAAGATAATAAACCGCCCGAGGGTTTGTATTTCTGGAATATCGCATACCATAACACTGATATTCGATATTCCAGAATTAGATTAAAACTTATAACTGTAACCCATCCTGAATACCTGGGTTTCATAATAATCGGTACTGTTTAGCCTGAATCCGTTGCCAGTAATCTCTTTTTTGATTTTCAGCGTATTAAAAATGTCGTTGCCGTTTAAAAACAGTTCACCTTTTCCTTTCTGGATCTGCTTTTTAATTCCAAGATCTGTTGAGAACCTTGAGCCGATTTTTCCCTGGGGAATAATGTCCGGCGCCAGGTACGCCATAGAAAGTTGGATATCGGTATCGCCTTTTAACTTAAACTGGGCATTGAATTTCACATTCCCGGATACTAAGGATTCCTTGGTCATGCTATATTGAGTGGGTACGGGGTATCTGTTTTCTACGCTAAATGCATCAATGGTATTTTGGTATACCGTTCCACTCAGGTTGAAGGAAAACCAAGCCTTGAGCTGTTGTTGCCAAAGCAGTTCCCCTCCCGAATTATAGCTTTTTCCGGCATTCTGGAAAATATTATACAAGATGGTATTTCCAGGAACCTGTGTGGCAATCCTGGTAATGGTGCCCGAAATAATTTTATGAAAAGCTGATCCATACAGATAACCTTTGTCCCAATTGTATTTATAACCGAGTTCCAGCGAAGTGGTAAACTGTGGGCGTAAGGTAGGATTACCTACCTTGAGCAGTTCTGGTTCATCATATTTTGGGAAAATACGGATATCCACTTCGTTTGGACGGTCTACACGCTGGTTGTAAAAGAAAGTGATCCTGTTGTCCGTATTGATTTTGTAAGCAAAGCGAAGATTTGGAAAAGGGCGGAGGTAATCATAACCGTCGCTTTTGTACGTATTGTGGTCGGGGTTTACATCATAGTAAATATTGGCATACTCCATTCTCAGGCCGGCTTCAAGTTCGATTTTGGGCGTTTCATAAATATAGTTTCCATAAACTGCCGGAATATGTTCACTATAGTCTGCCCAGCCTCCAGCGTTCACATCAATGGGCGAATTAAGCCCAGCAAAAAACTGCATATTGGTCGGGATGTTCCGATAACGGTACTTAAGTCCGGCTTCAATCCGGCCATGTTTCATGGGTTTTACATAATCAATGGTAAGATCAGAAACATGTTCGTCCGACAAAAGTTTAAAGGCATCTTCGCCGCTAAAAGTGGGCAGGATGTTAGTGAAATTGTATTTTTCGTCTTCCCTGTGCCAGGTATAATTAAATCCTGTAGTTAAGGTATGTCCTGGCTGGGCAAATTTATGCTGGTATACAGCAGAACCGGTGGCCGTATATTTTACTTCGTCCTCTACAAATTGCCACAACCGGTTCCGTACCGTATAATCTCCATTAAAATAGGGGATATCACCTAGGTCGATGATTTTTTCCCTGTTGAAAAACGCAGATACCGTAAGGCTATTTTGTTCGTCAGGATTATAATCCACTCCGGTTTTTACGGTTGTAAAGGTCGTTGTCCGGTTTCTTTTTACCTGTTGGTTCAGTACCATGCCACTATCAAAGATGCGCTGAGAAAATTCGTTTTTGTTCAGTGTTTGGGTGTACAGATAATCCGCCTGTAAAAAGATATTGGTTTTGTTTTTTTTATAGTTTAACGAAAGCGATGGATTAAGTTTTGGAGTGGCCTGGTACTGCGGCGATATCCCCGGTAGGTTTTCTTTTCTGAGCCAGAGTGATCCAAGACCGCTGTTAAAACCCACTTTGCCATTTAAGCCTTCCTGATTGTTTTTCTTGTATATAATATTGATAATGCCTGCATTTCCGCTGGCATCGAATTTAGAAGAAGGGTTTGCTATAATCTCAATCCGCTCTATGGATGATGCCGGGATATTATCAAGCCCGGTCTGGCTACCAAAACCTGTGATGGAATTCTGTTTTCCATCAATGAGTACTGCAACCTTATCATTCCCCCTCAATTGCACTTTACCATCCTGAATGGTTACGCCTGGAAGATTCTGCATGGCCTGAAGTACCGACCCACCCAATTGGCTTGTATTTTTTGTAATGTCGTAGCTTTTTTTATCCATTTTGTTGGATATCACTTCAGATGTGGATGTTCCCTTTATCTCAATGGTTTGCAGGGTCTGGGGATCTTCTATAAGATCGAAATTCCCAAGATCTAAAAAAGGGCTTAGTATGCCAACGCTGAAGGTTTTGCTGATGCGTTGGTAGCCCACCATGCTTACTTCAAGAATATATTCTCCCGAAGGCACATCTTTAAGGGTAAACCGGCCCTGTTCGTTGCTTACCGTACCCAAAATAAATTTTGTATCGGTTCCTTTTTTTAACTGTATATTTCCGAAAGGCAGTGTATTCTTATTTTTTGCATCCCTGATCTGTCCTGAAAGGGTTATCGGCTTTTCCTGTCCTTCTGCATCCTCTGGGCAAAGAAATAGCGCAAGGCAAAAAAGCCTCAATATCCGTATGTAGTTTTTCATAATTTATAAGTTTTCCGAAAGGCAAATTATAAAGCAATTCTGAAGACAATCTGAACTTCTGAAAACTACTATCGATCTGATCTGTTCCGGTTTATAACAGGATCACTAGACTCCCAGCCACAATCATAAGACCGCCAATGAGTGTTTTTACCTCAATGGGTTCTTTGAGGATCAGAAAAGCAAGCCCCATGGCTATAGCTACACTTAGTTTATCAATCGGGGCAACTTTCGAAACATTTCCGGTTTCGAGTGCCTTAAAATAAAAAATCCACGAAAGCCCTGTTGCAACACCCGAGAGGCCCAAAAAGATCAGGTTATTTTTGCTCAGTGTTTTAAGCTGCGAAATTTCACCGGTGGCCAGCACGATACCCCAGGCAATGAAAAGAATAACAATGGTGCGGATCGCCGTTGCCAGATTTCCATTGACGCCTTTGATCCCGATTTTAGCAAGGATTGCAGTAGCTGCGGCGAAAAAAGCAGATAAGATTGCATAATATTTCCACATATTAAAGATTTTAGGTTAAAGCAATTTAAGGAGTAAAAAGGAATTTAACCATTAATTCAGTAGTAAAATTGTATTGAATCGCATAGTTATTGTGAGGCAATTAGGAAGTACAAAAACATTTGTAAGCACAAAGTATAATTATGTGCACTACAGATTTTCTCCAGAATTGAGTTTTATCATTGCGCCGGATTAATTTAATCTAGATGGATAAAAAAGCCGATCAGTTATTAACCAAGGTAAAATTATTTGTTGAAGACCAGTTGAAGAACAGGCTTTCGCAAAAAATGTATTTCCATAATCTTGAGCATACCTTACTGGTGGTTGAAGGTGTACAGTTAATAAGCCGCCACATGGGACTTTCAAAATCCGACCGTTTGGTGGTGATTCTTGCGGCGTTTTTGCACGATCTTGGCTATACCGAAAAATACGTCGGGCACGAAGAAGCCAGCGCCGATATTGCTGCAGAATTTCTTTTAGAAAATGGCTTTGCGAAAGAAAGAACAGAACTGGTGCGCGGATGCATTATGGCTACCCGGTTTCCACAGTACCCCAAAAACGAACTGGAAATGGTCATTTGTGATGCAGATTTCTACCATTTTTCGCTAAATGATTATCAGGACTATGCCGATAGACTAAAACGTGAATGGGAAGAAAACCTCGGATTGGTTTATACCGATCTGGCATGGGATACATTGAACCTGGAAATGCTCAGCCGGCATGAGTATTTTACTGCTTATGGCAAAAAGATATTACAGGAAAAGAAAATGCTGAACATAAAAAAACTGATAGGCCGGATTGGTTAATATATAGTTGTTGAAAATACGGATTTGTACCCATCGCTGGTTAGCTTCACTTTAAAATCCCGGCATAATTTAATAATTTACACCATGAAAATTTTGGTCATCGAAGATGAACAGGCACTCTATGAGAGTATCCTTGCCTATTTTACAGGCGAGGGTAATATCTGTGAGCTTGCAACCGACTTTGCTTCGGCATCCGAAAAGATAGCACTATATCATTACGATTGTATTTTGTTAGACCTCGGGCTGCCGGACGGAGAAGGGCTGGAGCTGTTGACCCAATTGAAAAGCTTGAACAAAAAAGACGGCGTACTGATTATTTCGGCAAGGCATTCGCTTGATGACCGTTTGGCCGGGCTTGATCTTGGTGCAGATGATTACCTGGTAAAACCATTCCACCTATCGGAGCTAAAAGCAAGGGTAAGTGCGATTGTGAGGAGAAAAAACTTTGAAGGAACCAACCTGATTATTTTTGATGAGATCAAGGTTGATGTTGCCGCGATGAAAACTACCGTAAATGAACATCCTGTTGTATTGACCAAAAAAGAGTTCGATCTATTGGTATATTTCCTGTCCAACAAGAATAAGGTGGTAACCAAAAACGCAATGGCCGAACATCTTTGGGGCGATGAAATGGATCTTTCAAATGATTTTGACTTCATTTATACTCACGTTAAAAATTTAAAAAAGAAGCTCAGCGAGGCTGGTTCAAAAGACCATCTGCGCTCTGTTTATGGTATCGGCTATAAATTCAGCAGCCAATGAAACTCTCCACCCGTTACAACAGGGTAAACATCATCACCTCCATCATCGTGCTGATTATTACCGGGATTATCTATTACCTGGTTATCCACCTCATTCTGACAAACAAAATTGATAAAGACCTTGCCGTTGAAGAAAACGAGATCAGGCAATATACCCACACCTACAAAAAACTTCCACTGCCAGCAACCTACCTCGATCAGCAGATTTCTTACAGCAGCCCAAAGGGCGACACCACGGATGTACGCGAATTCAGTTATACCACTTACTTAAATCCTAAAGAGAAAGAACAGGAGCCGGGTAGAAGTCTGGTAACCACCGTTAACCTTAATGGAAAAACAATAGTGGTTACCATAACGAAATCGCGTGTTGAATCGGAAGACCTCGTAAGGATTATCCTGTTGATCACCCTGGGCATTACCATGTTACTGCTCTTTTCGCTATTGCTGATTAACCGTTTTGTACTGAACAGGCTTTGGAAACCCTTTTATGTAGTGCTTAACCGGATGAAGGCTTTTGAGGTAACCCGCATGGATAACATCAAAGAAGAGCCCACGCTGATTGATGAGTTTAACGAACTTAATAAATCGGTAAATGCAATGGCCGAGAAAGTAAAGCAGGATTATAAAGAACTGAAAAGTTTTACCGATAATGCTTCGCACGAAATGATGACACCTTTGGCTGTGATCAATTCCAAGCTCGATTCGCTCCTGCAAACAGAGTCTTTTACCGAACAACAGGGTGCATTACTGGAAGATATCTATCAAGCCACAGGTAGACTTTCGAGGTTACATCAATCGCTTTTGCTGTTGGCCAAGATCGAAAACAACCTGATATCGGATACCGAGGAAATAGACTTAAAAGAAATGATCGAAGCAAAAATCCGTCAGTTTCAGGAACTTTTTGGACGGGACGGATTAAATGTAGAAATAAAACTATCGGAACGGAAAGTAACCATGAGCCGCTATCTGGCAGATATCCTTTTAAACAACCTTTTCAGCAATGCCGTAAGGCATAATATAAACGATGGCAGGATATCGCTTGAATTGACCAGTGAAAAACTTACCATTTCAAATACCGGAAAAACCTTAAATATCCATAACCGCATGTTCGACCGTTTTTCAAAATCGACAGAATCTGAGGGAATGGGATTGGGGCTGGCCATCAGCAAACAGATCTGTAACCTTTACGGATTCAATATTGAATACAGTCATATCGAAAACATGCATTTTTTTTCAATTTATTTAGGCTAAGGCAGATAACTACAGAATTCCTACAAAGTTGCCGAATAGTTTTGATTAAAAATTAAAACTATGAAACAGATTTTAGTAATTATATTGCTAGTGGGAGGAACAGTTTTCCGATCACAGGCCCAAAAAATCAATGCTCTGAAAGTACCTGCTGCCGTTAGTGCTGCTTTTAAAAAATCACACCCTGCTGCTAACGTAAAATGGGAAATGGAGCAGGCTAATTATGAGGCTGGTTTTATCCTCAATGGAAAAGAGACTTCTGAAGTTTATACACCGGGCGGTACTCTGCTGGAAACAGAAAGCACAATCAAACCTTCAGAACTGCCGGTTACCGTACTTGCCAAACTAAAAGGCAAGAAGATTGCCGAAGCCGCAAAAATTACAAAAGCCGATGGAACAATACATTATGAGGCTGAGGTAAAAGGTAAAGATCTTTTGTTCGATGTAAACGGGAATACCGTTAAAAACTAGATCATGTGCAGAATACGTCTTTCTATCTTACTTTTTATCACTACAATATCTATTTGTTCTGCACAGGTTATCGATTCTACTGCAATCCTTCCGGCCGATACGGCAGGAAGATGGTATGCCGGAAATCCTGTGCCGAAGATGAAATTCAGGCCAATTACCTTTATTGCACCTGCAGTATTGATCGGTTATGGTTTTGCTGCGGTTTACGACCATGGTGCACTCAAACAGCTTGATGTGAGCACCAAGGCTGAATTACAGGAAGATCACCCGCTTTTTGCTGCCCATGTAGATGATTATTTACAGTTAGTCCCAGCCGCTGCGGTTTATGCACTTAACCTATCGGGGGTAAAAGGAAAACACAATCTGTTCGATGCCTCCATGTTATATGTTACCTCTGCTGCCATTATGGGCGTTTCTACCCATTTTGTAAAGCAGGGTGTGGGCAGAATGCGGCCTGACGGATCGGGTACAAATTCTTTTCCCTCAGGGCATACGGCCTCAGCTTTTATGGCAGCAGAATTTCTCCATCAGGAATATAAGGATGTAGATCCATGGATCGGTTACGCAGGATATTTTGTGGCCACGGCCACAGGAACACTAAGGATGTACAACAATAAACATTGGTTTAGCGATGTGGTGGCCGGTGCCGGTTTCGGTATTGCTTCCACAAAAATCGCTTACCTGATTTATCCCTATATGAAAAGCCTGTTCACCACAAAGAAAGAAGGCAATTTCACTTTAATGCCCTTCCATCAACCTGGTAGCACCGGACTGATGCTTTCGGGAAGGTTCTAAGTGTATAGCCGGGGGGCACAACCTTAATCATGTATGTTTTCTGCCAATTAAATCACCATAAACTCCCTGTCGGCAGAAATTACAGCGAACCGTATATGCTGTATCAAAACCAAATGGGGGTTTAAGGTAAATATATTGTGAGGAACGCTTAGGCATGTATACTTGGGAGTATCACTGTCATTTTACCTATCCATGACACTTCCACAGGTTTGATGTGCTAACAAAGTCGACCTGGTTGTCTACTGAGACTACTTTAAAGGGATCAGTTGACGAAAAAATCAGTTTGGAAAGATTCATTAAAGCTTAACGAAACACCGCCAAATTTATCATAAAAAACCACCAAAATTGGGGAAGAACCACTTTTAGCGAAATCCCCACTTGGGAAAGGCATGGTCTTTCAACTACTTTCACCTTTGCTTTAAAATTAGCAAACGGATCTCTGTTGATCCACCCGTTTGCCAGGCAGAGCTTGATTATTTTTTTGAGGTTTTTGATGTATTTAACAGCTGAATTATTGTTGCATTTTCTTGTCGTTCTTAAGAAAAAATCATAGTCGGCCAAGAACTCGTGATCGATTTTTCGGATATCTATATCCTTGATTTTATGCTTTTCTATCAAATATTGCTTGATGTGTCGCAAAGCAGTTTGATAGCGCAACAAAGTCATAGGTGCAAATTCGATACCCAGGAGCTCTTTCATCTCCTTATTATGCATTTCAAATACTTCTGTGAGCATTCTCACTTTAATGCTTTTACCTAAAAACTCATTCATTACAGCTTCAGCTGTTATATCTTCATCCCTGATCATAAGCTGTCTATGGGAATTATGGACTTTTAATTCCATTTGATGAAGATAAGTGTTAAGTGTTTTTGCTAGGGCGGTATTTCCTTTGATCTTACCGTTTTCCCAATCTACGTCTTGACATACCTTTCCGGTAGCAATTTCTACACGTTTTTTTTCAATGGTGATTCTCATGTAAATTGATGAGATACCCTGAGGGTCTGTTTTTCCTCTCTTCAGAAAGAAGAGTAAACTGAAATTTCTTTTCATAAAAGTAATCTTAAATGGTGAATAAAGTTAAGATTGCAATCAAAAAAAGTCAAGATGTTTACGTGGTAAACTAGCTGTATTATAGTTAGTTATAGTCAAATTCGGTGCGTCAGAATTTTTTTCGTTTGACGCACCTCTTGACGCACCTCGCATATGCGTTATTTGGTCAAAAAAGCCACTAAATGCCAAAAAACAAAAGCCTGCAAATCGTTGATTTGCAGGCTTTTAGTGTTTTTTGGTGAATTTTGTTACTGATTCCAGTGGAGCCGAAGGGAGTCGAACCCTTGTCCAGTTGTGAGATAAATTATACCTTCTACATGCTTATTTTTCAATTGATTTTCGGGAAATAAACGGGCTGAAAACCGACCTTATTTAAATCCTTAGATA